>JAEEGH010012058.1_pt1 | contig 19495 bp, 19 predicted proteins | sample 9134181 | NCBI WGS metagenome assembly JAEEGH01 (sample SAMN16246544, study PRJNA631951) | gut metagenome | biome: gut microbiome; feature: rumen; material: DP-attached | host: Bos | place: Iran: Karaj | collected 2018-10 | reverse complement strand
CAGCACTTGATACAGCAAGAGCGCTTGTAACAAGCCTTGAGACAAAAGCAACTGAAGAGAATCTTGAACTTGTGGATATTGCAAAACTGTAAAAAGAAGAAGAACCTTTGGGGACGGGGTTGTAGGGCCATTTTCTAAAATGGCCCTACAACCCCGTCCCCAAGGTCCACTTTTTTCAAAGCCATGTTACCCGAAGATTTCTGTATTCTGCGACCATAGGAGCCAGTTGCCTGAAACCTATGTGTCCGCCTGTCAACAGGTCGCCATATGTGTGACCGTCATCAACAAATTCAAATATCTGTAAGTCGTTAACATAGAAAGTGACTTTATTTTTATTCTTTATAACCTTTATTTTGTACCATTCAGATTCCGGTGATGCATCAGGAATAGGATCTGCCCCCTGAGTTACCAGGTGGAAGCCGTAGCTTTTTCTTAGATTGCAGGTGTGGAAGGCCCTTTCATCAGGCTCTTTTCTCCTGAAATAAGAAACGTGAAAAGCATTGATGTCGCCACTGTGATACTGCTTATATTCACCTGTTCTTTTGCTTAAACTCTCATCAAATATACTTCCGCCACTTCTGGCTTTCGCAGCAAAGAACATAATGGCCAGGCCCGGATCTTTTAATGGGCGAAATTCCCATTCAATCTTCACATCAGAAGGAAACGCTTCAGGACACCATAAAACGTAGTTTGCTTTTTGCCCTTCACTGGCAGACAAGGCATTCTCAAGCCTCATAGCCCCATTGGGAAAACTGATCCTGGCACTGCCTTCAAGAATGAACTTTGAAATATCCTCATCACATGCAAGCGGATTTTCATAAATTAACTTGCTCATTTTGTAACCCCCAAAATAATGTTTTAATACACTACATTGCCTATTATATCAGATGGTTAGGCGGTTTGGACCTTTGTTTTTTTATCTGAATATGATTTTCATCAGGAAAAAGAAATAGTGAAAAACATATTCTAAAAACCACTAATTTTATAATGTTTTAATAGTTTACTAAGTTTGGCTTATGCTAACATAACTTCGTTGTGAATTATGAATTATATATGTTTTGGAGGACATAGTGTTATGTACAAGAAACTTTTAGCTAAGGTTACTGCTACGGCAATGGTTATTACAATGGTTGCAACTTTTGGTTTTACATCTTTTGCAGCTGGAGAGACGATCGAAGGAAATCAGACAGTTCAAATCGGGGCGTATAGCGAAGATGAAAAGATCGTTAATGGCGATGTTACAGTAGATGAGGGAATAGCTGTATATGCAAGTAGTGGTGAAATAACAGTAAATGGAAATGTTACAGGAAATGTCAATGCTTCTTGGGGTGGAGATGTTAATGTTAATGGCAATGTAACCTCAAATGAGGATGAAGATCTTTTATCACCTTGGGGAAGCGGAAATGGTATAGGAGTGGTTACAGCCAGAGGTGAGGATACCTCAGTTACAGTAGGGGGTGATGTGAATGCATCAACGCTGATAACAGAAAGGACAGATCATGGGGTAACGCATGAGTTGTATCATCATAATTCTGGCAATGAGGGAGAGGCTCCTTCTTCAGTTGTTGAGTATGATACTACAACAGTTACCGGTGGAGCAGATGCCGGAGTATATGTTGAGGATGGAGCGACAGTTACAGTTAAAGGAACTATTACAGCAGGAGAAAATGGTGCTGTTGTAAAAGGAGATAGCACATTAAATGTAGGCGGAGATGTGGTATCTAATGGAAAAGAAATAACTCGTTCCGGAACAGAATATGTAAATGGAGAAGGAGCTTCTTTTACCAAAAAAACTGAAATAGTAAATGGTAAAGAGCAGGAATACTATATTGTCGATGAAGGCTCTACAGGAAAGCCTGCAGTTTGGAACGAGTTTAGCAGCAATGGTATTGATACAGACGGTAACGGAACAATTGTTGTAGAAGGTGATGTTACCGGTAAGAAAAATGGTATCCTGATCGACAATGACAGAGACGGAAAAGCAGGATCAATTGTTGTACTTGGAACTATCAAGGGCGAAGAGTATGGAATCCAGATTGAAGACTCTCTTTCAATGTACAAATATTATGAGGACCTTGATGTTAATTACAATGAAGAGGGAAATAAGAAAGTCGCTGAAGAACTAATAAAAGAAATACCTCAGATAACAGTTTATGCCGTTGAAGGTGCAAAGCCAATAAGTGATGGAACACGTGGCACTCGCTATGTTGAGGGTATCGGTGAAATACCTCGGGTTGTTGAGTTCTATGAAGGCTTTAAAAATGTTTACGATTCAGTAGTAAGTGCTATCAACTACATAATCAAACAGGATGATAAGTCTAACGCAGATTACAGCATTACTGTGGATAAAAATACATCCAAGCAGGAAATTAACGGTAAGGAATACTTTACAACAAAGATAAATCAGGCATTTTCAGTTGCAGCTAAGCTCCCTGAAGGCTACACTATCAGCGGTGGAGAGAACGTAACAGTTGTAGATAACGGAAATGGAACTTATTCACTTACACTTACTAATGACAAGGGTGGTATTAACCTTAAGGCAGTACTTAGACCTGTTTCAACTGGTGATAATTCTTCATCAGGTGGCAATGACTATGAAGTTGTAGTTGAGGAAGTAACTCAGGCTGCTCCTACTCCTGCTCAGCCAGGTGCATTAGTTATTACAAGTACATCCGGTCAGGCAAATGCAGCATCTAACCCTGAACAGGCAGCGATTGTAGCTGCAATCAGTGGAGATAAGCCAGCTCAGACAATATCATTCAGCGTAGGAAAGGTTACACCACAGCAGTACAAGGAAGCAGTTATAAATAATGTAGCGTCAGTTCCTGCAAACGGTGCTCTTAATCTTGTTACAGACAAGCCTTCAGTAATTGATTACAAGATGGTAGAAGCTCTTTCAGCCAGAAGTGATGTTGATGTAAACGTAGTATTTAATTATGGCGGCAAGAGATACAAAGTTGTTATTCCAGCAGGATATGATATGAAGAGCCTTCTTGATAAGAATGGCTATTGCGGATTCTTAAGACTCCTTGCAGTACTCGGCGGTGAAACAATCTAATAAATAGTTATAAGACCTGTCTTCATTATATTCAGGTATTTTTAAATAAAAACACGCATGTTTGGCTGTTCGCTGAATATGCGTGCTTTTTTGAATTGAATTAATTGTTTTATCATAAAAAACAGCTATACTAATAAGTGAAAAACAAGTTACTTGCTATGAAATGGAGGTTGTAATATGTTTTCAGTACGTGGACCTAAGCTTAAATATTTTGCCGCTATATTAGCTGTAATTTGCCTGTTTGGAGGAGTGTATTTTACGTTTTTTCAGTCCAGGGGATTTGAAAAGACCTCGGCAACAATCGTGGATCTTGAGGCAGATCAGACTGGTGAGGATGTCACCTACTATCCTATCGTGGATTACACAGTAGATGGCGTATCTTACACAGGCAGGGTGGATCAGGGAAATGGCTCATACTCTGTCGGAGATACAATCACAATTTATTATAACCCGAAGAATCCAGAGATAATTCATGGTGGCAAGGGATTTGGCATTTATCTCATGATTGCAAGTGTGGTTATTCTGGCTATCATTATAGTTTCCAACGTAAGAGAGCATAGGGGGTTAAAAGAGACCAAAGAAACTATCAGGGAAAGTGGCAATACCAAATATGCTCCCCATATGGAGGGAGAGGAAAGAGAGCTTTATTTCCTGACAGATCTGGGAACCTTGAAGGCTGGACACCGTATCGAGGATGCCAACAGGAAGGTTCTCTATGAGGCAAAAATTACTGAGCAAACAATGTTTGGCGCATATAAGTTCGATTTTATAGACCATGAGCATGGCACTACCATACCTCATATGGTTGGGCATGCAGAGGAAACTCAGTGGGGATCAATTTTGCTGGATGACCATCTTACCTTCGAGTTTGATGGCGTGGACGTATGGAAGCATTTAAAGGAAAACGGAATCAGCGTTGAAACAAGTTATACGGCTGGTGAATCTACTTTGGTTGGGATGAAGTATCACATATTTAGGGATGGTGCAGAAGTTGCAGTTGCTGAGATGACAAGTCAGTATCCCCATGAAGATGATGCTGCTGAGCATAAAGTGACCAGTGCAGTTCCTATTGAAGGATTTTTCCGCATTTGGACAAAAGAGCAGAATCTTGACCTTTTGTTTTTGACGATTATGGCATTTGCTCGAAGTAAGTCCAGCGACGATAAGGGAGGCACTATAGGAGCGAAGATTGGAACAATTAAAAAACTGACAAAGTCAAAGGAATAGGAAAACGACAAGACGAGATTAAAAGGGCACATGAGCGCCAGTGAATGAAACTACTGCGACTAGTTTGTCAAGGTCGTCTGTAACTGTGACTTCGAAAAAGCAATTTCTTTTCCCGTCTTTTAAGAGTCTGGCTTCTGCGTACAGCTTCGTGCCTTTAGATGCAGACATGAAGCTTGCCTGACCTACAAGGCTTACAGTTGCGCATTCTTTTCCATAATTGGATGCTACTGCGAAGGCAAAATCAGCCAGAGTATAGATGGCTCCGCCCATAATTCCGCCGTAGGCATTCTTATGTTTTGGAGTAAGCTCCATACTGCATTTGGCGTAGTTTTTACCTATTTCATCGATGACTGCGCCTGAAAGCTCTGTAGCATAAAGATCTTTTGAAAAAACTTCTCTTGCATCTTCAAGTGTTCCCATTTTTTATCCCCAATCAATATTAGTATTATTTTGAAAGAGTTTCTTTTATATAATCCATGGCTTCAAGGTATCCGTTAAGCCCATGGCCATAAATCTGTTTATCGCAGGCCGGAGCAGTTACGGAAATCTTGCGGAATTCTTCTCTGGACTGGATATCTGAAATATGTACTTCAACTTTTATTATCTGTTCGATGCTTTTTAAAGCATCATGGATAGCGTAGCTGTAATGTGTATAAGCTCCAGGATTAATTACGATTCCCTGGGTTCCATCACTATAGGCTTCCTGTATTCTGTCTATAATTGCGCCCTCATGATTTGACTGGAACAGTTCTACCCGGTCTCCGTCTGCGGCAGCTTTTTCTTTTATCATATTGCAGAGATATGCATAATCCTGATTTCCATATATGGCTTTTTCTCTTATTCCAAGGAAATTGAGATTTGGTCCGTTGATTACAAGTATTTTCATATTATCGCAGCTCCTATTTCCAAATTTTTCGTATTAAAAAAGATTATAAATAATGTGAAGGCAGAATGAAAGGGAAAATAGCAGGTTTTTATGCCTTTATTCTAAGCAGCGCAAAGCTGAAGCCATCAGAAGTTGTACAGGTCACGAAGATCTCTTTTATCATCATCAAAATATATCGTAGTAAATCCCATTTGAGCCGGTACGACCAAGTTGGAAGCAGTATTATCGATAAACACGCATTCTTCAGCTTTTAAGCTGGATAACTTTAAAGTTTCTTCGAATATCTTTCTTTCAGATTTTCGACTATGAACGTCTGCCGAAATTACGATAATGTCGAAAAAATCTTTTAGCAAAGTGTTATTAACAATAGTATTTATCCTATCTGCTTTATTATCAGTTATCATTCCAATTAGATAATTGTTATGCTTATCTTTTATATAATCAACTATCTTTTCATCGATAGTAATATTCATAAATGCCTTATCAAGCACTTGATAATCTATATGTTTGCCCACATCCGTGCAAAAATCTTCCCACATATCTCTATGTGTAATATTTCCGTATAACAAGTCATCATTATGCTTGTAGTAAGCCTTCTCAACAATTTCATATGGAATGTTTGCCTCTTGGGAAATATAGGAAATAATTGTCGGGGAACCTTGACTCTCAATCGTGATAACTCCATCAAAATCAAAGAATACCCCTTTTATCATTTGCTGTTCATTCATATGCAGACTGTTCTTCATACTTTTCCTCATAGATTGTCAATTTTTTATGCAAATAATCATACTACAACAATCCCTTGTGTGACCACAAACTGTTATTGGTTTTCCTATGTGACTTGTTTTGTTCCAACTGCACCCCATTTTCAAAAAAAATATTTCCTATATTGACTGTTTTATCTTAACTGCACCCTCAAAAAGGGTGCAGTTGGTTCAATTAGGATTGTACAGGAAAAAAATCTGGGAGAAAAAGGGGGTGGTTGAAAAAATAATGGCTACTCAGGAAAAACAAATTTGAAAATAGGGGTGCGGTTAAAGAAAAGTCGTCAAACCAACCCGGATGCTAAATAAAGGTTATATAAAGGGCAAAAAAACCCTTGCGAAGGCGGATGAATTGGTGTATAAAGAGAAAGGAAAATTTAACAGACGGGAGCTTGTATTACAGGCTGAGAGGAAGGTGTGACCTTCGACCGAGAACCTGATTTGGATAATGCCAACGTAGGGATGCCTGATACTAGGAGAATATTCGCGGAAGCAACCAAACAAGGTTACTTCCGCTTCGTGCGTTTATGGGAAAAATGCAGAGCGGATAGGACCCTTGTGAATATTATGAGCAAAGCCGTCTGAGAAAAGGAGAAAAGGTATGAAAAAAAGTAACTGGTTATTAAGGATGGTAATGCTTGCAATGTTCGTTGCACTCGGGGTGGTAATATCACCGATTCTGAGGATTGAGGGAATGTGCCCAATGGCGCATCTTATCAACATCACCTGTGCTGTGTTTATGGGACCTGCCTATGCATTTTTGTGTGCAATCCTGATCGGAGTTATCAGAATGATGATCATGGGCATTCCTCCACTTGCTCTTACAGGAGCTGTGTTTGGGGCAGCACTTTCCGGTATTTTCTACAAACTTTCCAAAGGAAAGATCATCGCAGCTGTTCTTGGGGAGATCATTGGAACAGGAATCATAGGCGCAATTGTTTCTTACCCGGTAATGACATATATCTGGGGAAAACAGGGACTTACATGGTTCTTCTATGTACCATCATTTATCTGCGGAACCCTCATTGGAGGAAGCATAGCATTTTTGCTTCTCAACAGATTGGAGGCAGCAGGTGCTCTTTCAAAGATCCAAAACAGTTTAAAAGACATTGAAACAAAGGAAAAGGCGGCATAATGGCTGATTTGATCCATTGTATTACAAATCCAATATCTATGATGCAGTGTGCCAATGCGGTTTTGGCTCTCGGTGATAAGCCCATAATGGCTGAGCATCCATTGGAGGTAAAAGAAATAACAAATGATGCATCAGCGCTTCTATTAAATCTAGGAAATATATCTGATTCCAGGATGGAAGCTATGAAAATATCATTTGAGGCAGCTCTTTTTAAAGAGCTGCCTATTGTGCTTGATGCGGTTGGTGTTGCGTGCTCAGATCTTAGAAGGAAATTTGCTTTGGGACTTATAAAAGAAAGAGAAGCTCTAATGCGCGATGAGAGCAGGGATTTCAAAGGATTCTTTTTGATAAAGGGCAACAATTCAGAGATAAAGGCGCTTCTTGATGAAAACTATAGGGGAATTGGCGTTGATGCTGATGAAAGCTTGGGAAAAGAGGACTCTATTAAAACTTCAATAAAGCTCGCCACAAGCTTAAGGGCAGTTGTTTTGTGCAGCGGCGAGACTGATGTCATAACTGATGGAAAAGAGACATTTCTTTTATCAAACGGAGTTCCGGAAATGGGGTCTGTTACAGGTACAGGCTGTATGCTTGGGGCTGTATGTGCGAGCTTTCTGGCCCATGAAAAGAGTGTTCATCAGGTTATAAAAGCCTGCGCGTTTTTTGGAATTGCAGGTGAGCTTGCCAGGGAGGAACTTCTAGAAAATCAGAAGAATACGAAAGAAAGTGCCAGTCAAATAGGCTGTGGAAGTTTCCTTATAAAACTTTTGGATGAACTATCAGTTGTAAACGAAGATATCATAGAAAAACGGATTAATTTGGATTACATATAACATATGAAAGAAGCAGGAAAAGTTAAATGAGCAGAATAGACAGAGCGCAAATGAAGCTGTATCTGGTGACAGATAGTACTAACCTGACTGAAGAGATTTTTTTAAAGAAGGTGGAAGATGCCTTGCGAGGCGGAGTGACCATGCTTCAGATAAGGGAAAAAGACAAGACTACAAGAGACTACATTGAACTTGCCGCAAAGGCTCATGAAATAGCTAAAAAATACAATGTTCCGCTTATTATCGATGACAGAGTGGATGTTGCCATGGCTGTAGATGCCGAGGGAGTTCATCTTGGACAGAGTGATATGCAGGTGGATAAAGCAAGAGAAATCCTTGGTGAAAAGAAAATAATAGGCGCTACCACAAAGACAGTTCCACAGGCCCTTGAAGCATACCAGAACGGCGCGGATTATCTGGGAGTAGGAGCTATTTATCCCACGACCACCAAGGTGAAAACTATTCTCACCTCTGTGGAGACTCTGACTGACATCTGCAATAGCGTTCCCATTCCTGCCAATGCCATAGGCGGTCTTAATAAAAATAACATTGATGTGTTAAAAGATGCTCCGATTGCGGGAATATGCGTGGTTTCTGCGATTATGAAGGCAGAAGATTCATACGAGGCGGCAAAAGAGCTGCTTAAGGCATACGAGGAACTAAAAGCATGAAAACAGTATTAACAATAGCGGGAAGCGACTGTTCAGGCGGAGCCGGGATCCAGGCAGATCTTAAAACGATTGAAGCTCATGGATTGTATGGCATGAGCGTTATCACGGCTTTGACTGCGCAGAACACGCTTGGAATCAGCGGGATCATGGCGGTGGACGCTGAATTTGTAAAAAAACAGCTTGAGGCAATATTTGATGACATAAGGCCAGATGCCATAAAAATTGGAATGCTTCCTGATGCAGATGTTATGAAGGCTGTACGGGATGTGCTTGTTGCAAACAAGGCATCAAATATCGTACTTGATCCTGTTCTTGGCTCAACATCAGGGACAGAGCTTTCCAAAAAGGAAGCGAGAGAGTTCCTTAAAAATGAGCTCTTTTGCCTGTGTGATCTGGTAACCCCTAACATTCCGGAAGCTGAAATACTCAGCGGGAGAAAAATAGACTCAAAGAAAGATTTGGAAGATGTTGCCAGATCTTTGTCGGAAGAATATAGCTGCAGCTTTTTAGTAAAGGGTGGACACAGCTCTTTTGACAGTGAGGATGAAGCTTGTGACTGTCTGTATCATAAAAATTCTATATTTATAGAAGGAAAGCGGATAAATAATCCTAACACACATGGCACGGGATGCACGTTATCAAGTGCTATTGCCTGCAATCTGGCTTGCGGCCTTACCATGGAAGAGTCAGTAAAAAGAGCTAAAGAATATATAGAAAAGTGTATATCGGCGGGACTTGATATCGGCAGAGGGAGAGGCCCTCTTTTACATAATTTGAGGTGACTGTTCAGAGCTAGGACCCGGAAACATAAATGTTTTCGCTGGACTCTGAATATTTACAAAATAAAACTTGAGGAGAAAAGGTATGACAAATTACACAACACAGATGGATGCTGCAAGGAAGGGGATCATAACACCTCAGATGGAGGCTGTTGCAAAGGACGAGTACAGATCAGCAGAAGAAATAAGGGACCTTGTAGCAAGGGGACAGGTAGCAATCTGTGCTAACAAGAACCATAAGTGCCTAAAACCTAAGGGAGTAGGCTCTATGCTAAAAACAAAGATAAATGTAAATCTTGGAGTTTCAAGGGACTGCAAGGATTATGATGTTGAGATGGAAAAAGTGATGGCGGCTGTAAACATGGGCGCTGACGCCATTATGGACTTATCTTCCCACGGAAATACACAGCCCTTTAGAAAAAAGCTTGTTGAAGAATGCCCTGTAATGCTGGGAACAGTGCCGGTTTATGACAGTGTTATCCACTATCAGAGGGATCTTTCCGAACTTACAGCCAAAGATTTTATCGATGTTATAAGGCTTCATGCTGAGGATGGTGTTGATTTCGTGACACTTCACTGCGGAATAACCAGAAAGACCATTGATCAGATAAAAAGACATAAGAGAAAAATGAATATTGTATCAAGGGGCGGCTCCCTTGTTTTTGCATGGATGAGCATGACAGGAGAAGAAAATCCCTTCTATGAATACTTTGATGAGATCCTTGAAATATGCAGGGAACATGATGTTACCATCTCCCTGGGAGATGCCTGCAGACCGGGATGCCTTGCGGATGCCAGCGATGTGTGCCAGATTGAAGAGCTGGTAAGACTTGGAGAACTGACAAAGAGAGCCTGGGAAAAAGATGTTCAGGTCATGGTTGAAGGACCGGGACATGTGCCAATGGATCAGATCGAGGCAAATATGAAGATGCAGCAGACAATCTGCATGGGAGCCCCTTTCTATGTACTTGGACCACTTGTTACAGATATTGCACCAGGATATGACCATATCACATCTGCAATCGGTGGTGCAATCGCAGGGGCGGCAGGCGCAGCTTTCCTTTGCTATGTGACACCGGCTGAGCATCTTGCTCTTCCAAATGTAGACGATGTAAAGCAGGGAATTATCGCATCTAAGATAGCGGCCCATGCTGCTGATATAGCAAAAAAGATCCCGCATGCCATGGACATCGACAATGAAATGGCTGATGCCAGAAAGAATTTTGACTGGGATAAACAGTGGGAGTGTGCCATCGACCCTGAAACTGCGAAGGCTATAAGAGCCGACAGAGCACCTGAATTTGATGATACCTGCTCTATGTGCGGTAAATTCTGCGCTGTCAGGAGCATGAACAAAGCACTTGCTGGAGAACATATTGACATATTATAATTAGATAGACTATCCCGTAAAAAAATAGTTGAAAAAAACAAGTCTATAGTTTAAACTATACTAGTTGTTTGATGTAAAAATTTATATTGTTACTTTCTTAAACGCAGATAGTGACGTTTTTTAGGAGGATTTTTTATGATTTCTGCAAGTGATTTCAGAAATGGTATGACCATCGAAATCGATGGCAACGTATGTCAGATTATTGAATTCCAGCACGTTAAGCCTGGTAAGGGCGCTGCTTTCGTAAGAACAAAGCTTAAGGATATCATCAATGGCGGTGTTAAAGAGACAACATTCCGTCCTACTGAGAAGTTCCCAGCAGCTCGTATCGACAGAAAAGATATGCAGTATCTCTATCAGGATGGCGATATCTACAACTTCATGGATTCAGAGACTTATGAGCAGATTGGACTTACATCTGAGCAGGTTGGCGATTCTCTTAAGTTCGTAAAAGAGAATGAAGTTTGTAAGATCAATTCTTATAATGGAAATGTATTCGCAGTTGAGCCTCCAATGTTCGTAGAGCTTGCAATCTCTGAGACAGAGCCTGGATTCAAGGGCGATACAGCAACAGGTGCTACAAAGCCTGCAACTGTTGAGACTGGTGCAACTGTTTATGTTCCTCTCTTCGTTAACGAAGGAGATATCATTAAGATTGATACAAGAACAGGTGAGTACCTTTCAAGAGTTTAATCTGTATACAACCGTATCTGATTCATTTAGATCATAATTTTATAGAAACGAATGTAAGACAATAGTTTATTTGAGCTATTGTCTTATTTTTTTACTTTTATCAAAAAATTGAAATGGAGAGGATATGAAAATGAATATATTAGAATTTGGAAAGATAATGACAGAGGAAGTAAAGGATGCGCTTGGAAATGCTGTAGATGTGGAATTTAAGGAGATTACCAAGAATAATGGTATAGTCAATCATGCACTTATTATCAGAAAACAGGCAGAAAATGTAGCTCCTACAATCTACATCGATGATCTCTATGATAAATTTAAGGATGGGAAGGTAATCATGAGTATTGTGAATGAGATTGTAGAGCTGTATAACCAGTATGCCCCGGGGGAGAGCGTTGATGTGTCGTTCTTTACCGACTTTTCGAAAGTGGCAGGTCTTTTAGCGTTTAAGGTCATAAATTTTTACAAAAATGAAGAAATCCTTAGAGATATCCCGCATAAGAGATTTGCAGACCTTGCCCTGGTTCCGTTTTGCCTTGTTCATGATGAAAGGCTTGGAAGGGGGATCATTACTATAAAAAATGAGCACTTGAAGGAGTGGGAGGTATCCTTTGACGAGCTGTGGGAGAATGTCTATGAGAATGCACCCAAAATTCTGCCACTTACTTTCGGTAATATGGCAGAGTATGTGCCTGCTCTGAAAGAAATGCCCCTTGATGGAGTCCTTCCTGAAATGTTCGTCTTTTCCAACAGTTCAAAGATCAACGGAGCAGGAGTCTTTTTGTATCCGGGGGTAATGGAGGCAACTTCAAAAGCCCTGCAAAGCAGTTTGATCGTGATCCCCTCATCTGTGCATGAGGTGATAGTTATTCCTTCTGAAAAAATGGCAGTAGATCCGGGCTATCTTTACAAAATGGTAAAAGAAGTAAATTGTACTGTTGTGGAGGATGGAGAAGTGCTAAGTGACAACGTTTATTATTATGACAAAAACACAGGCAAAATGGGGGTTCTGCAAGAGGAAATGGCTATTTAAATTGGACTTTAGAGTGCGCATATGATATTATATTCGGGTATGTATGCACCCGTAGTCTAATGGATAAAACGTAGGCCTCCGACGCCTTTGTTGCTGGTTCGAGTCCAGTCGGGTGCATGTTTACTAGTATAGTGGGGACTATTACTTATTCAGAGGTTTTTTATAATGAAAAAGAAAAATGACTTTAATTCATGGAGAAATGAAAAAAAGGATATATTTGCAATTCTAGGCGACAATAAAAAGATTCTCATGCCTGTTATCTTGGTGCTCGCTGTTGCTATTACTGTTGGTATTGCTATCAGTGCAAACCGCAGGGCTGCGATGCTTGCTGAAGCTCCGGCCGATTCTGACGTGGCAGCAACTTTTGAGATTCAGGATGTAACCATGGAAGAAAATGCATATCCTGATGTGAATGCTCTTGTTGATACTTATTACACTGCAATGGCTGAGGGTGATTCAGAGACTATCAAGTCTATCTACAAGGGACTTGATGAGACAGAAGCTCTTAAGGCAGTTGCAGCTGCAGATTATATAGAGGATTTCGAGAATATCGTTGTATATACAAAACCTGGTCCATTGACCGGAAGCTACGTGGCTTACGTATATAACGAGGTTAAGCTCTATGAGTATGAAAAAGCCATTCCCGGACTTGAGACAATGTACATCTGCACTGATGAGGATGGTAATCTTTATATCAATGGAGACATTGCTGATGCCAACGAGATTGAGTATATAAAGAACGTGAATGTGCAGGCTGATGTTATTGACTTAAACAACAAGGTAGCATCAAGCTATAATGAGATGGTCAATTCTGATGAAGCGCTTGCAGAGCTTTTGACCAAGATGAGATCTGGAATTCAGGTATCAGTAGGAGAGGCTCTTGCATCTTCTGAGGCAAGCTCATCAGCTGCAGATGATGCAGAGGCAAGTGATGAGAGCTCAGAAGAAGTCAGCGAGGCAGCACAGGAGACAGAGCCTGAGACAACGACGGTTCGCACTATCAAGGCAACAGACGTCATAAACATCAGAAAGTCTGATAGTGAAACAGCGGATGTTCTTGCCAAGACTTCAAAGGGACAGGAGTTTAAGGAGCTTGAAGCTCTTGCAAACGGATGGAGCAAGATAGAATATAATGGCGGAGTAGCTTATGTAAAGACCGAGTTTTTTGAGGTTGTAAGTGAAGAAACAGTTGCAGCTGATAACACTGAGACTGAAACAGAAACTGAGGAGACAACCTCCACAAAGGATACTTCTGCCAAAACTGGTAAGATGACTGTTAAGGAATCAGTAAGGCTTCGTAAGTCTGAGAGCACTGAGGCTGATATCTTAGCGATGATCTATGCCGGTTCAACTGTCAACGTAGTGGAACAATACGCTAATGGCTGGGCCAAAGTAGAGTATAATGGAAATACAGGATATATCAAATCTGAGTTTTTGGAGTAATTAGACCCGAATAAGGAGGCAAGCTATATGTTTGGACGAACAAGAGTTGCTATCATGGGTACTGGCAGAATTGCAGAGATCATGGCCAAAACCCTTAAGAATGCCAAGGGAGTTACCTGTTATGCTGTGGGTTCCAGAACTGAAGAAAAGGCGAAAGCATTTGCATCCAAATATGGAATAAAAAGATATTATGGATCATATGAAAGTCTTGTAGCGGATCCGAAGGTTGACCTTGTTTATGTTGCGACTCCACATTCTGAGCATTTTGAGAATGTGAAGCTGGCTCTTTTAAATGGAAAGCATGTATTATGTGAAAAAGCCTTTATGCTGAATGAACAGCAGGCTAAAACCATATTTGATCTGGCTGAAGAGAAAAATCTCCTTGTAGTAGAAGCTATGTGGGTAAGATTTATACCTATGAGAAATAAGCTTATGGAGGTTTTGGCCGGAGGTGTTATTGGCGAGCCTACGATGCTTACAGCAAATCTTGGATATAACATTGCGCACAAAGAGAGAATTGCCAAACCTGAGCTTGGTGGTGGTGTTCTACTTGATCTTGGAGTATATGTTCTTAATTTTGCGTCAATGGTATTTGGAAATGATGTGACAGATATTGTTTCCATGTGCTCTTTTAACAATTTGGGGATGGACCTTCACGACAGTATTACACTTAGGTACAGAGATGGCAAAATGGCCGTGCTTAATGCGTCAGGTCTTTCTGTAAGTGACAGAAGCGGTGTTATCTATGGAACAAAAGGATATATTGTTGTAGATAATATAAATAATTTTGAGGGAATCACGGTTTACGACTCTGACCACAAAAAGACTGCTTATTATAAACGGCCTAAGCAGAAGACGGGTTATGAGTATGAGGTTGAGGCATGTGTGAGAGCGCTTAATGAGAAGTGGATTGAGTGTCCTGAAATGCCACATTCTGAGAGTCTTAAGATCCTTAATATGATGGATTTTATCAGAAAGACCAATGGAATAGTATTTCCTATAGAGAAAAATGAAAATTGCCTGGAACAAGTGCGGGAAAACGATACTGGGGATGTTTTGGAGACTGAAGTTGTTCAGGCAGACGTAGTAAGTACGGAAGAAAATAAAAACGATACTGAAGAAATACAGAATGAAACGGTTAGTGTGTCAGAAGAAAATGAGGGAATTTCTGAAAATGCACAGGATGAGAATGCGGGGGCTGTAGAAGAGTAAGACGAGGAGTTTATGCGAAAGAAGTATTTATTGGGAATTTTGCTCATAGCAATAATAGCGGGAAACATTCCATTTGTCAGTTACGCTGATGAATATGATGATACTATTGCTGCAATGCAGCAGCAGGAAGCACAAACTCAGGCGGAAATTTCTGATCTTGAAAAGCAGACTAAGGAAACTCAGGATGCTATCAGTGCCCTTCAGGGACAGAAAGCCCAGACTCAGAACAACGTATCTAACCTGGAAACTCAGAGTAGTGCGTTGCAGAGTACAATTAATGGATATTCTAATAAACTTAATTCGCTTAACGAAGAGATTTCTGAAGCAGAAGAGGCAATGGCTGAAGTGTCTTCAGAAATCGTTAAGCTCAATTCTGAACTTCAGCAGGCGAAGGCTGAGGAGCAGGACAGATATAATCTTTTAAAGAAACGCCTAAAGTCCACCTACGAAAAAGGGTCAGGTGCCGGACTTCTTCAAATTCTTTTGGAATCAGGTTCAATCCAGGAATTTCTTACAAAATTTGAATATTTGAATGCCATAATCGAATATGATCAGAGGAAAATAAGTGAGTATCAGGAATTGCAGGCTGATATTGAGAGCAAAAAAGCTGTGGTGGAAGAGAAAGAGGCAGAACTTGATCAGTATCAGACACAGCTTGATGAGAAGCATGATGAACTGGCTGACCTTACAGATACGGTAAGAGGACAGCTTAGCAGTACCAAGAGTACTCTTTCTTCTGAAAAGAATAAACTTGCTGATTATGACAAACAGCTTACTGAACTCGATTCCAAGATGAAAGCCCTGGAAGCTAAAACAGCAGCGGCACAGGCAGCTCTTGCTAAACAGATAGCAGAGAGACTTGCTATGACTAAGGAAGATACATCAGGCTCTTACGCTGCAAGTGCAGATGAACTTACCTGGCTTGCGGCAACAATACAGGCTGAGGCAGATGGAGAGTCATATACAGGTAAGCTTGCTGTAGGCTCTGTTATCATGAACAGAGTTAAGAGTTCTGCTTTCCCGAGCACGGTTGTAGGCGTAATAACACAGAATATGCAGTTTGCTTCTTATCGTTCAGGTAAGGTTGAACTTATCATATCAAATGGTCCTAATTCTACATGTATCCGCGCGGCTCAGGAGGTTTTGGATGGAGCCCGTGTAGGTGATTATCTCTTTTTCATGACCCAATATTGGGCAGATTATTATGGAATTGCCGAATATGAGATGATTGGTAATCATGCATTCTTCTATCGCTGGATAGTAAAAGAGAAGGAAGAGGAAGAAGAGCAGGAAGTCGAGGAAACAGAAAACTCCGATGATAGCTCCGATAATCAAGAAAGCGAATCATCTTCAGAATCTGAAAATGAGGAGCAGGAAGACTCTGAAGAATCAGAGGAAAATTCAGAGGAGTCAGAGGAGTCAGAGGAGTCAGAGGAAAACTCAGATGAAAGCTCTGATGAAGGTGGAGATTCTGATGAAGGCGGGGAGTAAGGCTGATCGCGACATATATTAGTTAACTGTAATAAAAAACAAATAAAAGTGAATTTTGCTCTTGCACTTTAAATTACTAAAATGTATAATCGTATACATGCAGTGATGTCTGCGCAATGGGGCGTAGAGACCTTTGGTTTCTTACGCTCCTTTTTATTACATTGTTTTTATGTGCCAAGGCACAGGAAGGAGAATGAAAATGTCATACGTTGATGAGATCTACGATTACGTCGTAGAAAAGAACCCAGCTCAGCCAGAATTCCATCAGGCAGTCAAGGAGGTACTTGAGTCACTCCGTGTTGTTATTGAAGCTAATGAAGAAGAATACCGCAAGGATGCTCTTTTAGAGAGACTTGTTACTCCTGAAAGACAGATTCTTTTCAGAGTTCCTTGGGTTGATGATAAAGGACAGGTTCAGGTTAACAATGGCTTCCGTGTTCAGTTCAATTCAGCAATCGGACCATACAAGGGTGGCCTTCGTTTTCACCCTTCTGTAAACCTTGGAATTATTAAGTTCCTTGGATTTGAGCAGATTTTCAAAAACTCTCTTACAAGCCTTCCTATCGGTGGCGGTAAGGGTGGTTCTGACTTTGATCCTAAGGGCAAGTCAGACAGAGAAGTTATGGCTTTCTGCCAGAGCTTCATGACAGAGCTGTTCAGACACATCGGAGCTGATACAGACGTTCCTGCCGGAGATATCGGTGTAGGTGGACGTGAGATTGGTTATCTCTATGGCCAGTACAAGAGAATCAGAGACGTATATGAAGGAGTTCTTACAGGTAAGGGACTTACATACGGCGGATCACTTGCTCGTACACAGGCTACAGGTTATGGACTCGTATATATCACAGAAGAACTTTTGAAGGATCATGGCAAGGATATGGCTGGTAAGACAGTTGTTGTATCCGGTGCAGGAAACGTAGCAATCTACGCTATTGAGAAGGCTCAGCAGCTCGGTGCAAAGGTTGTAACATGTTCTGATTCTACAGGTTGGATTTATGATCCTGAAGGAATTGATGTTGCACTTCTTCAGGAAGTAAAAGAGGTTAAGAGAGCTCGTCTTTCTGAGTATGCCGCTGCCAGAAAGTCTGCAGAATATCATGAGAAGAAGAACGGTGAGCACGGCGTATGGAACGTTAAGTGTGATGTAGCTCTTCCTTGTGCAACACAGAATGAGCTTGATCTTGATGATGCTAAGGCTCTTGTAGCAAATGGCGTAATCGCTGTTTGTGAGGGTGCTAACATGCCTTCAACAATTGAAGCTACAAAGTATCTTCAGGATAACGGTGTTCTCTTTATCTGTGGTAAGGCTTCTAATGCCGGTGGTGTTGCAACATCAGCTCTTGAGATGAGCCAGAACAGTGAGAGACTTTCATGGTCATTCGAAGAAGTTGATAATAAGCTCCAGGGCATCATGGTTAACATCTATAAGAGCATTTCTGAAGCAGCAAAGAAGTATGGCAAGGAAGGCGACTATGTTGCAGGTGCAAACATTGCCGGATTCCTTAAGGTTGCTGAAGCTATGAAGGCTCAGGGTATTGTTTGATAATTACAGGTGAATAAAAGATTCATTATTTTGGTCGAAGGCTGTTTTTGTTTTTCGAGGACACACTTATTTCACACTTTTTTGTGTAAAATGACATTGCAAAGATTATGAAAAACAGATAATATAAATCACGCTACTGTTGTTGGTCTTTTATACGGAGGCGACGATATGGGTGAATGGAAACAGGTCTTTGACCGAGTGATGGATCAGTTATATAACCATCCTGAAGAGATGCGTGCTAGACTTCTTAATAAGTACGATAATAATAAATATAAGACTGAGGAACGTCCTCAAACTGCTATTGAGATGCTTCGAGGCATGCACTGATTAAATAGTACAATAAAGGCGATGAAATGATCTTCATTTCATCGCCTTATTTCTTTATTTATTCATAAAGGTTCTAACGTTGATCCCGTTTACTTCAATATGATCATCCACAGCAATAACAAGGCACTGTCTGCCATCAACTATCTTGGATTCTACAAGGTCTGTGCGGTCAGGTTTTACCTTGATCACTACGTCAGGTGTTTCAATGTCGAATTTCTTGGTGTTAGCTATGTTGCTTGCAAGAAGAGGGAAGTCCTCATCACCTGCACATTTTGTGTAGTTTTCCTCAAAATAACCAAGGCGCTCTTCAGATACACCGCTGTCCTGAAGGAGCTGCTTAACGTCTTTTTTTGAAAGCTCAAGTGGTTCAGGGTCTTCAGCGTGATCTTCGATCATATCGTTTAAGTTATCATGAATGTTTTTCATGATGTCATAGTCAGCATCCTCACCTATGGTGTTCTGGACAACAGCATCGAAGATGTCCTTCTGCTCCGGAGCGGATATAGGAGCTCTTCCACCAAACATGGCCTCCACAAATTCAGGCTGAAGATCATCGGGCTTTTTGGTGAAGTAGAGCATATTGTGGATATCCATATCTCTTTCTATGAAAGCTGGGAAAAGAAATCCCTTTGTAGGGCCCTCTACGATCCAGTCACGATATCTGTCCTCAATAACATTTTTTGATTCATTGTAACCAAGACCTGCCTTTGAAAGCTTCACAGGGCAGATGCTGCAAAGAATGTAGTCATAGATCTTGTCGGAAGCATCTTCCATTTCGATTCCGTCATTTGTGACACCGGGAATATCGTAAACTGCGTGAACTACGATTATGTAATAGTTTTCTCCGTTGATGTAATTGGCTATGATCTTGTCGTAGAATTCCTCTAAGAGCTCATCATCTTCAAGCCTTGAATTACGGAGAGTCAAAAGAAAGTCCTGAGTTCCTCCCGGCTGTTCCTGGTCAAGAGGAAACTCAAGACTGATCAGATTCTTGCCAAATGTTCCTGCAAGTG
>JAEEGH010012057.1_pt1 | contig 19498 bp, 18 predicted proteins | sample 9134181 | NCBI WGS metagenome assembly JAEEGH01 (sample SAMN16246544, study PRJNA631951) | gut metagenome | biome: gut microbiome; feature: rumen; material: DP-attached | host: Bos | place: Iran: Karaj | collected 2018-10 | reverse complement strand
GACGCTGCGCTCCGTCCCGTTGTAATGATCGATCACATCCAGCTCCAGCCCGCTCTGGGAGCGGTTGTTGTCCGTTGCCCGGCAGCGCTTCAGCTCATACTGTCCGCCGGACATGACCATGAAGCGGGTATTGGCCCGGCTGACGATCCGGTCGAAGAACGCCATCTGCACATAGGTCTCCAGCATGATCTTCTCCTTGCCGGAGAGATTCCCGTTGGCGGTATTGGAGAGGGCCCGGACCCAGGTGAGCCTGGCTTCGAGGCTCTCCAGTTCCGCGCTCTTTGCCTGAATGCTCTTCAGCGCCGTTTCGTTTGCGGCTTTTCGGATGTGGAGCTGCCGCTGCTTTTCGGCCAGCCTTTCGATCTCTTTCTTGAGCTCGTCCCGCTCTTTGGTCAGGCCTGCGGTGTCTTTCTGCTCGATGCCCTCCAGCTGCTTTTTCAGCTGAAGCACATGCCCGCTGATCTCGGCGGAAGCCTCTGCCTGCTCCCGATGCGCCTTTTCCGCCTTGGCAAGCGCTTCTTTGAAGCGCTGCTGTTCCCCTTTCAGCCGCCCGATCTCCGCCGCCGCTTCCTTCCTTCCGGGGAATCGGAGCTTTCCGGTATAAGCCTCCAGCTGCTTGTCCAGCTCCGTCAGGCTGGTCTTCATGGAAACGAGGCTCTCCGCCCGCGCGCGGAGACTTTCGTCCAGCTGCGTCTGCGCCGCTTCCGTGTCCGGGATCAGGGCATCCAGCTCCGCCTTCCTTTTGATTTTCCTTTCTTCCGCCCCGACGCTTTCCGACAGCGTTCGGAGCCGCTCTTCGATCTCCGCCATGCCTGTCCCGGCGGCGATCCTCGCTTCTGTCAGGCCGAGCTTCGGGAAGTGGAGCGCTGCCTTCTTGCACAGCTCCTCCTTTTTGGCCTCCGCCGCGGCCAGGCACCCGCCGGCAGCCACGCTCGCCGCCGACTCGGCTTCCCGGGCCTTATCCGCTTTTGATTTTGCTTTCTTCAGCTGTTCTTCCGTCGGCGCCGATTCGGAGCATGCCGCCGGATGCGGATGCTCGACGGAGCCGCAGACGGGGCAGGGCCTGCCTTCCTCCAGGCTCTGGGCCAGAACGCCGGCCTGCTCATCGAGAAATGCGCGGCTCATGGCATCGTAATCCCTGCGGATGGTTTCAGAGGCTTCTTTCGCCGCCCTGTAGGCTTCCTGCGCCTGGCTGAGCTTATCCGCCAGCGCGTCGTATTCGGAAAAGAGCGTCAGGAGCTCCGTCAATCCGGCTTTTGTCTGCGAGGCACGGGCGATCTCTCCGTTCAGCCGCTCTCTTTCCTCGCCCGCCTGCGCAAGCGTCCTTTGCTCCGCCTTTAGCTGCTCCAGAGCGTCGGAAAGCGCCTGCAGCTTTTCCTGCGCCTTTTTGTTCTCCGCAGACGCCCGTTGATATGAGAGCTCGGCGGCCTTCCGCTGGCTTGTCAGCTGATCTCGCTGATCGTACTCCGGGAGCATAGCCTCCAGCGCCGCCGCCCCTTCGCCGCATTTTTCGGCTGTTTCCTGGCCTCCCCGCACTTTCTCCAGCGCTTCCGCGAGAAGCCCCAGCTTCCTTCCGGCTTCCCCGGCCGCTTCTTCTGCTTTTTTCAGCTCCGCCGCCGCTTTTTGCGCTTCCTGGGCCTTGCCGAGCTCGGTGTTGATCTGCTGCAGCTGCTCGCTGAGCGCGGCGGATGCCTCCGCAAGGCTTGCGGCGGCCTTTTCGTCCTGCGCCGTCAGTTGTGCCAGAAGTTCCGTTGTTTCCGGCATGGGAAGCGCGTTTTCCCTGGCCTTTTTCAAATCTGCCGCCAGCACGTCCTCTTCATCGCAGGCCGCGCCCATGATGTACTGACTGATGCTCTTGCGCGCGTCGTCGCACTCCCGGCTGAGCTTTCCGGATTCCTCCTTCAGACGATCCTGAAACGCCTGATAGTACCGCGTCCGGAAGATATCCCGAAAGATCGCCTGTCTCGTTTTCGTATCTGCCAGCAGGAGCCGCATAAAGTCCCCCTGGGCGATCATGGCGATCTGGGAAAACTGGCTGCGGTCGACGCCCAGGATCTCCCGCACTGCCGCGGTCACCTCCCGGGCCTTGGTGACCCGGCGTCCGTCGGGACAGATCAGCAGCGCGTCGGCTTTCTGCGTCGTCATGCCGCCGCCCCGCAGTGCCGGCCGCTCATACTCGGGGCTGCGCTTGACGGTGTAGGTCTTCCCGCCGTTGGAAAAGACCAGCTCGACCTCCGTGGGCGTTTCCGGCGCAGCGTATTTTGAGCGCAGCATGGCCGGTTCGCGGCTTTCGCCGCTGGCCTCGCCGAACAGAGCGAAGGTGATGGCGTCGAAGATCGTGGTTTTCCCTGCCCCGGTATCCCCGGTGATCAGGTAGATGCCGCTGCTCCCGAATTTCTCGAAGTCCACGACCGTACTGCCCGCATAAGGGCCGAAAGCGGACATGGCAAGCCTTAAGGGTCTCATTCTCCCGCCTCCCAGATCTGCTCGATAAGCGTTTGACAAAAAGCGCTTTGCTGCTTGCTCAGCGGCTGTCCGTTCTGCCACTGATACAGCTCTCCGAAGAGCTGCAGCGGCGTTTTCCTTTCCGCATCCCCGGCGGTCAGGTCGCCGCTGCTGCGGGTGCGGAGATTATCGTAATCCAGGCTCATCAGATTGGGATAGATGACCCTCAGCTTGTTCATTGCGTCGGGGATATCCTCTTCATCGGTGAGGGTGATATGGATATAGTCTCCGGTGTTCGTCCCCGCATAGCTTGATTTCGCCGTCAGCTCCATGTAGCTGCCGCGGAGATTCCGCAGGTCGCGCTTCGGGACCAGAGGGACGGTCCTGACATTCAGCGAGCCTTTCCCGGCAAGCTCGACGACGGTCACGGATTTTTCATGCTCCGCCTCGGAGAAGGAGTACTTCAGCGGCGTTCCGCAGTAGCGGATGTGCCGGCTGCCCTCAATGTCCTGGGGCCGGTGCAGGTGGCCCAGGGCAACGTAATCGAAGGGGGAGAAGACGGCCGAATCGACGTTGTCCGCTCCGCCGACGGAAAGCTCCTCGGAATCGGAGCGGCTGGCTCCCGTCACAAACTGGTGCGTGATCAGTATGCTGCGGCCCTTCGGATCGACCTTCATTTTGTCTATGGCAACGCGCAGCGCATCCGTATAGCTCGTGATCTCCTCCTCGGGATAATAGCGCCTGACATGGGTAGGTTTGATGAAGGGCAGCATGTAGACGCTTACCTGCCCATAGGCATCCGTCAGCGTCACCGGGGCCACATTTCCGTCATAAACGGGGGAAAGGTATATGCCGCTCTCGCCGATGATCCGGGAAGCGAAGGCGATCCTTTCCGGGGAATCGTGGTTCCCGCTGATCGCAAATACCCGGAGCCTGCGCCTTGCGAGGCTGCACAGGAAATCATCGAAGAGCCTTACCGCCTCCGCGGAGGGAATGGCCTTGTCGTAGATATCCCCGGCGATGATGACGGCCTCCGGTTTTTCATCGTCGATAATACCGAGGATCTTTTTCAGGATATACTCCTGATCCTCAAGCAGGTTGAACTCATTCAACCGTTTGCCCAGGTGGAGATCGGATAAATGGATCAGCTTCAAAGTCGACAGTCACCCTTTTCGTAGATTCCGGTTCCCGGCATTCCGCGCCCGATGATTCCTTCTGCCGGAAACGGCGCTCCCGCAATCCGCAGGCACATCAAAAACCCCGTTTGCCGGCAGTCGCGGCCCCGGCGAGGATCCTTCCGTCACATCCATATGGGCCGCAAATCAGCGGCTTCGCCCGCCGATGCCGCTCCGTCTCAAATCATGCTCGCCTGCATAACTACCAAATTATACAATTAAAACGCTTGTTTATCAATGTGCGCCTGAGATTTTCCGCTCGCCGCCCGGGCGTCCGCTTCGCTTCTGACACCCGGGAGCGGTGTGATGCAAGCCTGATGGGATGCCCATGACCGACGACCGCCCCAGGTCCGCAGTAGCTGCGAGATCCGGGGCGGTCATTTTGCTTTGCCGGCAGACGGCCTGTTCGTTACGGCTCAAGAGGGGCGCTCAGGGTGATCTCCGGGCTTTGAACCATGTCCCGGACAGTGCGTCCGTCCGGGAGCGGCTGGCGGAAAAGCTCCTCGACGGTCTCCTCCGAGACGCCGTCAAACACCTCAAAGCAGACCCGGCACAGGCAGGCGGCCCTGGGGGAAACGCGCCACAAGCTGAGATAGTGGCACCCTTTGTTGCTTTCCTGCTGGATGAGGTATTGCGCATCCTGCAGGGAAAACTCCGCAGAACCGTCTGTGAGGATCGTCTCTCTGATCGTTTTCATATTGCACCCCCATGCTCCTTTTCCCGCCCCTTGCCCGATACCGCAGGACCGGTTCGTCAGCTCCCGGTCTGCCGCCGCTCCTTTATGGCGAAGGCGGCCGGCCTGCCCGGCATTCCGCTCGGGCCGCCATGCCCGGAGTCCGGGGTTTCGGTCCTCTTCGGCGTTTCGGCTTTTCATTTCATGCGGACATACTCGCTGCCGTCCCTGCGCAGGATGCCTTCTCCGATCATATCCCGGCGGATCGTGCAGTAATCTTCGTTGATCTGTGCGATGATATCGTTCAGTTCCGTCTCACCGTAGGCTTTGCCCGGGGTGAGATGTTCGGCGATCACTTCATAACAGATCAGCTTCTTTTTTCTCTGCACGGGAATGGCTTTCAGTTTCCCGTATTCGAAGAAGCTGTCGATCACCTTCTGCCGGTATTCCGCCTCTCGCTTCTGCTGTTCGTCGGTCTGCTCCGGCTGCGCCGCCGCAGCGTCGAATAAAGTGGATTCCAGCACCTCCCGGTTGAGGGAATAGACCGTATAATACTGCTCTTTTCGGGATACGACAATGCCCGCGTCCTCGAGCTTCTTCATGTGAAAGGAAACCGTGGAGGGCGTGATCCCCAGCCGCTCGGCCAGAAGCTCCGTATACATCTCCCCCTTCGTGAGGGACTGCACGATGCGAAGCCTGGATGTATCCGCAAGGCTCTTGAAGATTTTCAATGCGTTTTCCTGTGTCATTCTGCCGCCTCCGGGAAGTGCGCCGTGACCTCCGCCAGCGCTTTCAGCTTGGCCTCTTCGATCACAATGCTTCTTGCATCGTCATGCTCCCTGGCGTTATCCAGGGCTTCGCCCCAGCTCCTTTGAAAATTCTCAAACTGTTTCTTTACCGCTTCCGGTCCCGCACCCGGGCGCTTGACGAGCGCATTGGTCACGGTCCTGCATACTTCGAATATATTCGTCCGGACCTTGGCAAAGTCGGCGTCGTCCCGGCAGCCGTCCGCCTCCAGCCGGGCGATTTCTGCTTTGCCGGCGTCGATCTTCTCTGTCAGAAATTTGATGAATGTGTCCATGTTTTGTTTCTCCTGTCGCTGTATGCCAAATTTGATTTCATAAATATCAAAGCAAATATAGCACCCGGAGAGGATGAAGTCAAGGATTATTTCGACAATCATCAAATTAATTGACTGCCTCGGAGCGACGGACCGCGATTCGGGCGAGAACAAAGGCAGACGGGCGGTCATAGTGGGAGGTTTATGGGACACCTTTGCAAGTAGAGTACAGACGTAAGACGGAGAATGGAATGAAGCGAGGTGTTTTGCTGATGAAGACCGTTCTGGGGTTCAATCGATCGGAAGAAAAGGAGAACAGCGCGCCATCCGAATATAGAAGGACCCGTACGAACGAGCCCGTCAAGTCTCTGGCACGCATTCGCTTTCCGGAGAAAAACTGCAGCTATACCTATTACAATGACCGGTTCGAGCTGCAGGAAGGGGACCTGGTGTTCGTCTCCGGAAAGCTGGCGGGAGTGCCCGGTATCGTTGATTCTGTGAATTATAAGTTCCGGATCAATCTGGCGGATTATGAGCGCGTTATTGCCTGCCCGGAAATCCGGATTTCCGGTACTTATACCCCTGTGCTGGACAAGATGGTCAGCTATGATGCGAATGCCGTCAGTCCGGATGTGTTCCGCAGCTGGGTCAGGCCTCCGCTCCTTGATGGGGAAGAACCGCCGGAATTCGTTTCGGGCGAGGGGTACAGCTTTGCGCTTAAAGACTTTACGGACGACGACGATGTGGACTGCGTGATTCTTGAGCGGGCTCTGGATTATTGCAGCAACGGACTCGTGCGGTACCTGTCGGTCCGGGACGGAGCCGGAACGGCTTTCGTAGAGGGGACAAAATGGTATGAGGTAAACTTCCGCCTTTCAGACGGGATCGTGTCCGAAATGTACTGCGATTGTCCGTATCCGGGATTATGCAAGCATAATCTAGCCGTTTTGCTCACTTTGCGGAAGCTGCTCAAGAACCTGGAGCGGGAAAGCCTTACGGCGATCGGCAGCGGGTACTTTTTCAGATTGCTGCGCATTTCCGGCCAGGGGATCTCCGTGAATGCCGACTGAAGAGGGCTGACATTATGCGTAAGCAATACCTGAAAAGCCTTCGCCTTGTCCCGGACGAAGCGGAAACGACGTTTATCCTCCATCAGAAGCGTACCTGTTATAACGGCATCTATCCTTTTAAGATTTTCCCACAGCGGGAGCTAGAATACCTTGCGTTCGCGCCGGTCACCATCTTTTACGGCGGCAACGGCTCCGGGAAATCCACCCTTCTGAACATCATTGCGGAGAAATTGGGCATCCTGCGGCATTCGGCATTCAGCGGCGGGGCCTTCTTCGGCGAGTATGTTTCCATGTGTGAGGCGGACGCATCGGAGATACCCGCAGGCAGCCAGATCCTTACCAGCGACGACGTGTTCGACTATATGCTGAACATCCGGTATCTGAACGACGGGATCGACGTCCGGCGGGAAGAATTGTTCGAAGACTATGTAAGCCGGAAGTTCACCCGGCACCAGCTCAAGGGCTTCGATGACTATGACAACTGGAAAGAAAGCATGGATGCCAAATCCAAATCTCAGTCCCAGTATGTGAGAGAGCGGCTCATGCGAAATGTGGACATGCATTCCAATGGCGAGAGCGCGATGAGGTATTTTACGGACCACATCCATGAGGATGCCCTGTATCTGCTGGACGAGCCGGAAAACAGCCTGGCCATATCCCTTCAAAAAGAGCTGGGCAAGTACATCACCGACTCCGCCATGCATTTCGGCTGCCAGTTTGTTATCGCCACCCACTCTCCGATCCTGCTGTCCATGCCGGACGCGGTGATCTACGATCTGGATGAAGCCCCGGTTTCTACGAAAACCTGGACGGAACTGGATAATGTAAGGCAGTATTTCGCGTTTTTCGAGGAGCACAGGGCTGCATTGCTGGAAGCAAGCGAAGCCCGGTGCGGATCGTGAAGAGGAAAGAGGAGGTCTCAATATGATCAACATGGACTATGCGGCTTCGGAAGTGCAGAGCATTCTGGCGATGCTGGATGCCGGCGAGTATCCCGAAGCTTATCGCTATCTTACCGGGATCCTTGATGAGGACGGCAGCGTCAGCGACGGGCCGCTCGTGATCGCCAATGCACTGATGGACCTGGATAAGCCCCTGATATTTCCGGCGTTTCTGATCGGGTTTATCGAGGATATGTACCAGCTGGAGATCGCGGAGGGAAACGACGACGCCATGAACGACCTCGGCGCACAGTACTACGGCGGAAACCGGGGATTCGGGCAGAGCTTCGACAAAGCGCTCAAATACTACCGGATGGCGGCGGATCGGGGAAACCGTCCGGCGCAGGAGAACCTGGGTTACTGTTATTATTACGGCAGAGACGGAAAACCGGATTATGAAAAGGCGTTCCATTACTTTGCTCTCGGCGCGTTCGACGGACACCTGGTCTCCCTGTATAAGATCGGGGATATGTATCTCAACGGTCTGTATGTCCCGAAAAACGAGAAGGAAGCGTTTTGCATCTACGTACGCTGCATGGAAACCATGACGCAGCAGGCGGAAGGCCGCGTGGCAGGTCCGGTCCTCCTGCGGCTGGGCGGATTGTTCCTGGACGGTATCGGAACCGAGGAAGATGCCAAAAGCGCGCTGGTCTGCTTTCAGAAAGCGGAATCCTTCCTCTATGACATGGTGCTGGGCGGCGATGATATGTACAGGCGGAGCCTGGCGGAAGCGATCGGACGGTCAGGCTCAGGCCAGGAAGAAACTGACGGAACAGCTCCCGGAAAAAACCTGGGACCACTGATCCGAAAACTCTGATGCGGGAGGAGGCTGGGAACATGTTCCTGCTGCTTGTAGTGATTTCCTTCTTTGCCTGTCTGCTTTTCAAAAAGAACGATTACTGATCTGCCCGGTGATTTCGGAAGGGCGGCTGCAGTCCCCAAACAATAGGATGATTAAAATAAAGATGCGGAAAGCGTATGGCCTTTGCGGCAGCGGCAGTTCGTTCAGCTGCAAACCAAGGGATGATCCCTTCGTGCTTATTGCCGGTCAAATGATTTTTTCACGCTCCGTTTCAATACGCTGATACCGGTCATTTGAGCTGCGCGGGATCGGGCTGTGATCAGGGAGGCATCCTTCCTGATTCGCAGTCCGATCCCGTTTGTTTGCTTCCCATCCGGCGGCTTGTTCGGGCAGGCAGGCCGCCCAGACGCCGTTGGCAGCGATGATAAGCATCGTTTCCACCGTGCGATTCCGTTCGTCCATAAGAGCAGCCGCAGAAGCGGGCTTAAGCCGTCACCACATGGGAAACAGGTTCTACCGTTTTTCGACAACGCCGGCATTGCACCGCTCGCTTCCCTGTGAGATAATGATTCCGGGAAGGAAACTCCCGGAATCCGGAGAAAAGAGGCGAACGGTAGTGAAAGCAAATACGCAGAAGCTTTGCATTACGGCTCTGGGCATTGCGCTGTTTGTAGTGCTGTCTCTCTGCCTGCAGGTCCCGGTCTTTGAGAACTACTATCTCTGCCTGGGCTATGTGGCGATGGCGGTCTGCTGCTTCTCCTTCGGCGCAGTCAGCGGCACGTTGGTGGGGGTGCTGGGCGTAGTTCTGTACTGCCTGGTAATCAGCGGTCTGCGCGGGATGCCCGGCTGGGCTTTGGGCAATCTGGTGATCGGCGCAGTGCTGGGGCTGGCATTTCCCCAGACGCGGAAGCTGAAAAGCCGCGGGCTGGCGGCGGCAATGAACGCAGCGGCCATCCTCATTTCCGTCACGGCGGGGATCCTCTGCCTGAAATCGTTGCTGGAGAGCATGCTTTACCTCCAGCCCTTCGCGGTACGGGCCGGCAAAAACTTCACCGCCTGGGTGGCCGATTTGACGGTGTTGCTGCTGAGTCTGCCCATATGTATGACGCTGGATGGACTCCTACGAAAGAAATTCCCCCGCTTGTTTTCACCGGACAAGAAGGGAAGGACAGAATGAATGACTACAGTTTCGGTAACCGCCTGTATGAGCTTCGCCGGAGACGGGGTCTCAGTCAGGCTGCCCTGGCAGCGCTGCTGGGAGTTTCGAATAAGGCTGTGTCCAAGTGGGAGACCGGCAGGGCAAAACCGACCACCGGCACCCTGCGGAAGCTGGCGGCTCTTTTGGGAATGGGCGTTGAGGAACTGCTGACAATAAGAGTGGGGAAGAGAGAAATGGAGATCACAAAGATCGTGATTACGGGCGGTCCCTGCGCGGGGAAGACCACGGGGCTCAGCTGGATCCAGAATGCCTTTGCCGCGAGAGGTTATCGAGTGCTTTTTGTGCCGGAAACAGCAACGGAGCTGATTTCCAACGGGGTTGCCCCGTGGACCTGCGCCAGTAATCTGGAATACCAGAAGTGCCAGATGCAGCTGCAGTTGGAAAAGGAGCGGATATTCCGGCAGGCGGCGGAGACGATGGAATGTGAAAAGGTCCTGATCGTATGCGACCGGGGCTTCATGGATAACCGGGCATATATGTCGGAGGTGGAATTCCAGGCTACCTTGGAGTGCCTGCACCTGGATAGGGTGTCCCTGCGTGACGGCTATGATGGCGTCTTTCATCTGGTGACCGCCGCCAAGGGTGCGGAGCAATTCTACACCCTGTCCAACAATCAGGCTCGGACGGAGACGCCTCAGCAGGCCAGGGAACTGGATGACAAGCTCATCGCCGCGTGGACAGGGCATCCCCACCTGCGGGTCACCGGCAATGACCAGGATTTCGACGGGAAGATGAAACGGCTTATAGCGGAGATCTCTGCCCTTCTGGGAGAACCGGAACCATTCGAGATCGAACGAAAATTCCTCATCGAATATCCGGATATCTCCTGGCTGGAAAAGCAGCCCAACTGCCATAAGGTGGATATCATCCAGACCTATCTGCTTTCCGGAAACGAGGATGAAGTCCGGGTTCGCCAACGGGGTGAAAACGGAAGCTATACATATTACCAGACGACGAAGCGGACGGTTACAGGTGTCAAGCGCCTGGAGCTAGAACGCCGGTTGAGTGAGAGAGAATACCTGGCGCTGCTGATGGAAGCGGATCCCGCTCTCCGCCCTATCCGCAAGACCCGCTACTGCCTGACCTGGGAGGAGCAGTATTTTGAGATTGACGTTTACCCCTTCTGGGATGACCGGGCCATCCTGGAGATCGAGCTCAGCGATGAAAACGCCGCCATCCGCTTCCCGAAAGAGCTGAAGGTCACCCGGGAGGTCACGGAGGATGAGGAATATAAAAATTCCTCTCTTGCGCGGCAATACCGGGGAAGCGCAAACTCTCTGCTCTAATACCTGATAGAAATATAGGACCGAGCAGCGAGCAGAAATCGCGTCAGACGAGACGAAGGATGGCACGATTTCTGCCGCTGCGAACGGGGCGAAAGACGCTTTCTGTCAAGCCTGCCTGGGGCGCGGCATGCCGAAGGAGGGGGTCTCCACGCCGTTGTCCTCCTTGAAGAGGAAGCGGAGGCCCTGGGGCAGGTATTTCCCCCAGGAGGTGCCCCAGTGGGATTCCCGGCTGTCCACGATCAGGCAGAGCTGGCGGTTATTCAGCTTCAGGGAATCCTTCATCCGGCGGTAAAGGGGGATGAGATAGTCAAAGACAAGGACTTCGATGCCCTGGTCCCCGGTGTACAGATAAAAGCGCACGTTCTCCAGCTTTTTGGCGTCGTAGGCGTCCACCCTTGCCAGGTAGTCCTCCGCCTCCAGCAGGCCCAGGCCGCAGGACAGATCCAGGGACCGCCCGAACACGTCCGGGTCCTTGAAGCTCATGTAGAGGGACTCCAGACCGCCCATGGAAGCGCCGCCGACGGCGGTATGGGCCGCGTCCGGCAGGGTCAGGAAGTTTTCGTCGATGATGGGCTTCAGCGTATCCCGGATGAAGTCGGCGTAATACCCGCCCAGGGGGTCCACCTTCCGGGCGCCCGCCCGGCGGGGGCCGCCGAAATTCAGATCGGGCTTCAGCGGCGGCAGCAGCTCGTTGCTCCGGTCGTCGGAGGTGTCCACCGCCACGATCATGCACTGGCATTCCGGCTCCAGCTCGCTGACCCGCAGCTCGCAGTCCCAGCTGCCCATGGCCGGATTGGCCTTTTCGGGAAACACCACCTGCCCGTCATGGAGATACAGCACGGGGAAGCGCTTCACCCCGTCGTAGCTCTCCGGGGTCCATACGCGGATGGTGCGCATGCGCCTGTCCGGGATGGGGTCCATGGCGATCCGGAAAGTGACCAGCTTTCCCCGCTTCACCCATTCGGAATGATCTTCAAAAACGACAGCCATCGCACTCGCTCCTTTCGTTTTTTCTTCGTCTTGTATGTGTGCAGACACGCGCAAACCGGCAGGGGTGGGTCTCCCGGGCTCTTCCTTGCGGCCGTTCCGCCGGTCCGCCCTTTCGATCATACCATAGCGGCCGCCGCCGTACAACAGGAAACCGCTTTCCTCCCGACGGAGAGGCAGGGATTTTCAGGAAGGAGGCCTCCTTAATCCGGGGCGGAGATACGGTTGACAAATCCGGGAGGCCGGGATAGAGTAGCGGTACAGCAAGAACGCGGGAGGCGGGGATCATGGCGGAAAAGACAGTGGAATGGAACGCCTTCATCTGCTACCGGGGCAAAAGCATCGGACATATGGCCAGCCAGCAGATCGCGGAGCAGATCTATGGAATGATCGGCACGGACCCGGGCTATACGCCGGTCTTTTTCGCGGAGGGCACCCGGGAACGCTTCGACTTCATGAAGGACCTGGACTACATCATCCCCAATGTGAAGAAATTCGTGATCGTGCTCAGCACGGCCTTTTTCTCGGACTTCTTCGGCGGAAAGGACAACAAGGAGGAGAAAAACCCCCTGTCTGCCACCAGGCGCGAGCTGGAGCTGGCTTTCCGGCATCACTGTGACCTTTTCCCCATCTTCAGCGGGGAATTCAGCTGGGCGGCGGTGGACAGCGGGCTGATGGCGAAGCTGGAAGAACACTTCGGCAAGGAGAATATGGACAGCCTCCGGAATACCGTGGGGTATGTCTGGAACCAGGGGGAAAATCGGCCCGGGGACGTGAAGGAATATCTCTCCAAAGAGAGCCCCGCCGGAGTCGATCGCTTCATCCGCAGCGCCGCCCGCATGGGAGACAGCACGCGGGATTTTGAGCTGGCGGTGACGGAGTATGCCAAGCGCTTCAACAGCGACGGCGTCCGGACGATCCTGCTCCAGTCCGTGGAGGAGAACCTGGCTGCCGGAAGGCGGAACGAGGCGTACGCGGCCTTTTACACGCTGATGGTCATGCTCAGGCAGCACAAAAACTACACGGCCATGAATGAGCTCTTTCAGAAGTACCGGGAGAGCTTTCAGGACTGCCGCAGCTTCGACCACCTGTACGTCCTCTATGTGACGGACAGCGGGGCCCAGCAGGACCCGGAAAAGCTGCTGGAGCTGACTTACCGGGACAGAAGGAGCTGCAGCGGCAATGCGGGCTTTGTGCACCAGTTTGCCTTTACCTTTGCCTGGGCCTGCGAGCAGGCGGATCCGAAAACGCTGGAGCGCATCCGAACGGTCTGGGGCGTCAAGGCTCTTAACGCGGCTGAACGGGCCATAAAGCTGGACGGCACATACGCGAAATACTACTGCACCAGAGCCCGCATCCGGGCCATCGGCGGCGACTATGCCGGCGCTTCGGCGGATATCGACATGGCTATCGATCAAGAGGATTCCACCCGGCGGGACTACATGATCCGTCTGATGGATTACCGCTATTACAAGCTCCGGATCGAGACGGAAAAGCGAATCGCGGAGCTGAGAAGGGAGCTGACACGGCAATGATCCGGGTACTGCAGGAGCTCTCTCTGCCTGGCGGAGAGAAAAACGAGGACGGCCTCTGGTACGGCGGCGTCTCCGCCGCTCTGCTGGACGGCTCCACGAGCCTGATCCCCTGCGAGGTGGACGGCGCTCTCTTCACCGCCAGCTTCCTGGAGGCCTTCGCAGCCCTGGCGGACAGGGGCGAAGGGCTCTGCGCCTGCGTGAACGGCGCTTTGGAGGCGGTGGACCGCCGATACGGCGAAGTGTTCGCATCCCTGGACTGGGGGTATTATCCCTCCGCCGCAGGCATCTTTGTCCGGGAAAGCGGACCATGGCTGGAGGCCATCGCCATTGGCGACTGCAGCGGGACTTTCCTCCTGCGCAGCGGCGTCCGGCTCACCCTGCAGGATGAGCGGGTGAAGGTGCTGGACGAACAGGTCCTTGCCTATGTAAGCGATCTGTCCCGGCGCACGGGGGCAGCCCCCGCGAGCCTGGTCAAGAGCCCGCAGGTCCGGGAAAAGCTCATTGAGAACCGCAGAAAGATGAACCGCCCGTCGGGCTACCGGGTCCTGGCTCACGGCATGGAGCCCTGTACCGAGTCGGAGGTGATCCGGCTGCCCGCCGGGGATGTGGAGCGCTTTGCCCTCTGGTCGGACGGCTTCGACGCCGCCGCCGGGGAGCTGCTGCGTCCCGAGGCCCGGCTCACAAAGCTTTACGCCCGGCTGCGGGAGGAGGAGGCGCAGGACCCGGACTTTGTCCGCCTGCCCCGCTTCAAGCCCGGCGACGACGCATCGGCCCTGATCGCCCGGGTGATCTGAGTATGGAGAGCAGGACGGAAAGGGATTACCGGGACTACATCGCCCGCCGGAGCCCGCCGGGGGCCGAACCATCCAAATTGGTATCGGACCTGTCTGCCCTCTTCTCCCTGAAGCCGCCGGAGGGCTGGACCCGGTGTATGGCGGGAGGCGAGCCCATATTCTTCTCCGCCGCCTTCAACGCCAGATTGGCGGAGGTCCGGCCAATTGCCGCAGTGCGGGACCCGGACCGGGAGAAAGCCCTGCGGGAGGCTGTGGACGCCCGCTGGGAGGCGGGACAGGGCAGATTCCTGCGCCGCGCCTGGCTGGACGCCCTGGAGCAGGGCCGGCCCTTCTTCAACGAGGAGAAATTTGGCGTCTCCGGTCCCCTGGATCCGGAGCTCAACAGTGTTCCGGTGCACAAATGCAGGTATTACGACGCTTTTTTGACGAATATCATTCCCGGGAAGCGGCTCCTGGACCCGGATACAGGAAAGGAGCTGTGCCCTCCCTGGCAGCCGCCGACAGACCCGGAGGGCAGACTCACGGAAGCTGCCTCCCTCAGGGTCATGGCGGACGATCCCGGAGTATCCACTCTGCTCCTGTATCACGGCAGGCTCATCTGCTGGCGGCAGGCGCGGCTTTCCGACTCCAGCCCCGGACTGCTGGTGCCTGCGGGCAGCGGCTCCCCGGACTGGAACGACTATCTCCGCTGTGCCGGGGATCCGGATGGCTTCCGCAGAGCGCTTATCTGCGGCATGGAGCGGGAGCTCAACGAGGAAAGCTTCGGCGGCAGGGCGGGGCCGGACTGCTTTGAAACCCGCCTGCTTGGCGCTTTCCGCTGGCTGCGCAAGGCCGGAAAGCCGGAATTCATCGGTCTGACCCGGCTCCGGGAGGGCGTCAGCCTCCCCCTTGCGCCCAACGCGGAGGAGGTCGGATCCGGCTGCAGTATTGAGCTCTCCGCCCTGCCGGAGCTGCTTGCCCGGGAGGATCTCTCCGTTCCCCTGGCCGTCGGACTTCTGTTCCTGGCCCGGAGCCTGGCGGAGGGGGAGGCTCACTGAACTGTCCCAAGCGCGCAGCCCCGAAACCGAAAAGCCCGGCACCCCGTTCTGATGCGGGGGCCGGGTTTTGTTTTCTGCGCGGATAAGCCGCGCCGCCGTTTGCAGACGGGCAGGCGGGTATGGGGCAGGCTGCCCGGAAGCTCAGTCCGTATATCCGTAGACCTTTCTGCCGTACCAGTGCGCTTCGTCCCGCATGATGCTGTATGCCCGCTGGACGCCGGGATCTCCGGGCACGCCGATGGGGAAACCGGCAAAGGCGTAGCCGCCGCCGACGGAGCATTCGTCGATCGTATTCCGGATGTCCCGGCGGAACTCCTCCTCGTCGAAATCCGGGTAGTTCTTCGGAATATGCTGGCCCCAGCCCCAGTGCCCCACGAAGGACATGCGGCCCTTGAACTGCTCCTGGCATTTCCGGATATCGTTGCTCTCCTGGAAGGGCTCCGTCACCCGCACACCGAACTTGTACATGAACTCAAGGAACGGCGTGGTGTAGCCGCAGTTGTGGAACAGGACCGGCACGCCCGCTTCCCTGGCCGGCTCCGCCAGGCGCATGTAGATGGGCAGGAACACCTCCTCATAGACCTCCGGGGAGAAGAAGGGGGTGGTCTTTGCGCAGGTATCGTCGGACATGTGCCAGAAGTCGGGCCTGAATACCTCAAAGAGCCTTTTGTAGTGGGGCATGATGTGGTCGACCATGGCGTTCAGCATGGCGCTGACCTCCTCGGGATCCTCCATCAGGGCGATCAGCCCGCCCTCGAAGCCCATGAGTCCCACCAGCTCCTGGAACGGGCCGAAGTGGGGACCCACCGAGAGGCAGGACACGCTGCGGTCGATGGTCTTCAGGCTGTCCGCATAGGCCTTTTCCAGGTCGACGTCCAGAGGATCGGGGAATTTGACGACCTTTTTCCAGTCCGCAATGTCCTTCAGGACATTGATGCGGGTATCCGGCATGATGGACTCGATGCCCACGGAGGGCTTCGCGTAGGGGACGCCCCACATATCCGTGCCGCCCTGCATGATCGTATCCGCGAAAAACGATATGCGGGCGCCCTTCACGGCGCACTCCCCCAGGTACGGGTCGCCCATGAGACTGTAAAAGGGAACGTAGTACGGGAATTCGCCTTTTGCCAGCTTGAGAAAATTCTCCTTCGGTGTGACCTTTGCCATGATCTTATCCTCCTCCTCTTTCCCGGACCCGTTCGGACGCACGGGTCGATTATTACAAGTTTATTACCTGCAGTATAGCCGAAAATTCCCCGGGTTGCAAGCGGTCTCCGCGCCGATCGTCAAGGGGAGGCCGCCAATGGCGGATCCCAGGATAAACGTCGAGCCGGTAATATCAAACGGAGGTGCCGCCAATGAAGCGACACCCCATCCGCAGGATACTCAGCCTGCTGCTGAGTCCGGTCTTCTTCGGTTCATTTTCTGGTCCGGGCGACACGGTGGGCGCACTCCACTTCGCCGTAATGATCGTACGCGGTTTCGGTCCACCAGTCCAGGAGTGCGTTCAGCGTATCTCTGTCCTCGTCCGTGCCGGTGCTGCCATACTGCCCGGGGTCGCGATTGACGGTCACCCGATGATGATCGTCCGGCGAAAAGTCGATCCTGAAAATGCAGTATCCGGTCCAGCTCCGATGGGCGTACAGCGTATCGCCCTCCATATACCAGAACCACTTGTCCTCCATCTCCCGGGGGATATTCCCCTTGCGCAGGGCGTTCATCTGCCCCGGGGTGAAGCTGCGGAGGAGGGTAAAGTGATCGTGCTGCGCAGGCATTTCGACGGTTTTCCAATCGCTTTTCACCGCTGTCGCCATCTGCGGGGCAATTTCCTTCAGCGTTTTCTGCCCGAGCTCCAGGCTGTCCGTACTGACCACGGCGAACACAATGTCGATCTCGTTTCCCTTCGCCAGGAAATCGCTGCAGGCCCGGAGCGCTTCCCGCCAAGCTTGATCTACTGGATAGCCGAAAATACCTGAGGAGATCAAAGGGAAGCCAACGGACCTGCATCCGTTTTTCACCGCGAGTACGAGGGAATTCCGATATGCGCTGTACAGGAGTTTCGGCTCGTTATGTTTGCCGTCCGTCCAGCGGGGGCCGACGGCATGGATGATATACTTCGCTTTCAGGTCGAACCCCGGCGTGATCACGGCACAGCCGGTGTCACAATGCCCGATCTTACTGCAGGCGGCCTGGAGCCTGTCATGCCCAGCCGCCTTGAAGATCGCCCCGCATACGCCGCCGCCGGCCCACAGCCCTTCGTTGGCCGCGTTGACGATCGCGTCTGCAGCCAGATCGGTGATGCTGATCTTTTTGATGACTATCGCGCTCATTGCCGGCCTCCTTGATAAGCTATAGATCCTGCGGGATGATCGCAGGTCCTTCCGGGTCGTCCTGCCCTTTCCGCCTGACTATGACGCGGATCCGAGCGGAGCAGACGCGATACTGCCAGCCTGCTCCCAGGCAAGCATCCGCGTCATGGCGTCCCATAAAGCGTACTCAATCCGCATCCGGTACGATCTCTGCGATCTCATCCAGCGTGCAGTCAAGCGCTTTGCATATCTTCCGCAGGACCTCGGTGGAGACGTCTCCGCCTTTTCCCATTTTTGCGATCACGTTTGTTGTCAGCCCCGCCATCTCCCGAAGGTCTTTTTTCCTGAGGTTTCGGCCCTTCAGGAGCGCCCAGAGCTTCTGATAGTTCATGGCCATGACCAGAACCTCCCGCAGCGGCAAATATCCACTTGATTATACAGCAGCCTCCCGTCACGGACAACGGGAAAATTGAGTTTTTCAACTTTTTGCCCGACTGCGGGCTCGGCATTTTCGGTCAAAACTCCTGTTTCCCGAAAACAGAAAGCATTGGATGGACAGCAGCCTCGCAGATACTATCTTCCATAGACAGGGCTTCGCTTATCTTTGCATTCCCGGCTCTGACCGAGGTCTCAAAAAAGCGTTGGAAAATGAAAAACGCAGACGGCCTTTCGGCTATCTGCGCTTTCCTTATTGGCGGCGGTCCGAGTTCTTTCGGCAGCCCAATTCCGGATATCCAAGATGTCCTAAATAGCAGGGATATTACACATCTATGAGGCTCGGAATGCAACCAATTTCGGAGCTGCAGCGCCTGCGCCGCCTGCGGCTGTGTTTATGCTGACCCAGCATTTCTTGACTGCCCTGGAGTCAAACTTCCGTGATGGTCACAATATACCCGTCGGCAGTGTTGGGCCTCAGTTGCCGCGGTTATTGGAACTTAAAATACCAACTGTACAAGCAGCATATAGATCGCCGTACCCGCAAGGATACTCAGCAGGGACCTGTGCTTCCAGATCTGCAGCAGAACGACGGCCAGTACTGCAATGAGTTCCGGGAGCCCGAAGGGAAACGAAAATACCGCCGTACTTCTCAGACAGTATATTACCAGCATCCCGATAATCGCGGGCGGCAGGACTCTGCCCAAATACGCGACGTATGGCGGCACCCGCTTTCGGAAAACGATGAACGGCAGAAAACGGAGCAGTATCGTGAAAGCTGACATGACGGCTACAAGGACAGCAGAATGTCCCATACTGTTCATGTGTCCGCCTCCCTGTTTTCCAATCGCCCACGGAGCAGAGACAGAACCAGCGTGATCAGCAGCATGGCAGGAATGAGGAATCGCTCCGGCCCGAAAACAGCCAGGGAAAGCAGCGTGGCGCAGAGACCGGTCAGCGCCGGGATGCGGTTGTCCGCCTTGATCCACTGCTCCACGAAGGACGTGAGGAAGAGCGCAGTCATGCTGAACTCTATCCCCTTCGTGGAAAAAGGAAGGACTGCCCCCAGCAGGCTTCCCAGGACGCTGCCGACCACCCAGTAGCTGTGGTTGAAAGCGGAGACCAGGAAGCGGTAGGATTCAGCTTCCACTCCCTCCGGCACGATTCCGTCGCAAAGCAGCGAGTAGGTCTCATCGGTCAGCGCGAAAACCAGATAAGGCTTATAGCGCCCGGAATCCTTATAGACCCGGATCATGGAGATGCTGTAAAACAGATGGCGGGCATTCACCATTATGGTCGTCAGAATCGTCGTGATCACCGAGGCCCCGCCGGCCAGCAGCCCCACGCCCACATACTGCATGGAGCCAGCGAAGATCAGCAGGCTCATGGCGAGCGTCCACAGAAGCCCAAACCCCGCAGCATGCATCAGCACGCCGAAGCCGATCCCCAGCACGACGTAGCCCGCCATGACGGGGATCGACTTTACAAACGCCTGCCGGATCGTTGTGCGTTTCATATCGGCCTTGCTTTTCATGATGAAGCGCTTTCTTTTGCTTTCGGCTTGATGCTGGCGGCGTAGGCGCTGTTGCAGAGGCCCAGCACCGCCGAGATGATGAAGAGGGTCTCGATCCCCACGGTCTGCCAGATCCAGCCCCCGAAAAGGGCGATCAGCACCGTGATCATGTGGTTGACGGAAATGCCCGTGGAGAGGGTGGCTTTCGTCTCCTCCG
>JAEEGH010012056.1_pt1 | contig 19498 bp, 16 predicted proteins | sample 9134181 | NCBI WGS metagenome assembly JAEEGH01 (sample SAMN16246544, study PRJNA631951) | gut metagenome | biome: gut microbiome; feature: rumen; material: DP-attached | host: Bos | place: Iran: Karaj | collected 2018-10 | reverse complement strand
CACTGGCACCATAGCCCAGCAACAGGGCTGCATGCATTACCTCGCGAATCTCACCACTTTCAACTATCAGGGCTGTCTGTACGCGCTTGCCCACGCTAATCAGATAGTGGTGAACAGCCGAAACAGCCAGCAAACTTGGAATCGCTGCATGTGTCTCGTCGATGTCGCGGTCACTCAAAATGATGTAGTTCACACCCTCGTCAACGCTGGTCTCTGCTTGATGGCAGAGGTTGTCCAAAGCTTGACGCAGGCCTTCCTCGCCCTTATTCATTTCGAAGAGGATGGGTAGTTTCTTAGTGTTAAAGCCCTTATAGCGGATGTTACATAATATATCGAGTTGTGTGTTGGTTAATACAGGCTGTGGCAGACGTACCATCTTACAGTTCGAGGCATCGGGCGTCAGGATGTTGGTACCTACGGCACCGATGTACTCCGTCAGACTCATGACCAGTTCTTCACGAATGGGGTCGATGGCAGGATTAGTGACTTGTGCAAATTGCTGACGGAAGTAGTTGAACAGCACCTGCGGACGGTCTGAAATCACTGCCAGCGGCGTGTCGTTACCCATTGCAGCTACAGGCTCCTGACCTGCTGTTGCCATCGGTACGATGGTTTTGTCGATATCCTCTTGACCGAAGCCGAAGGTCACGAGTTTTTGATCCAGGTCCTTCACACCATTCTCTACGTGTCTTCCGCTCTTTAGCTTCTCCAGCTGTACACGGTTTTCGTTCAGCCACTCGCGATAGGGATGCGCCTTAGCCAACTTCTCCTTGATTTCGCCATCGTAGTATATCTTACCTTCCTGGGTGTCAATCAGCAGAATCTTACCTGGTTGTAGACGACCTTTGCTCACAACGTCGCCCGGCTCAAAGTCCATCACACCAACCTCGGAGGCTACCACCATCATACCGCTCTTAGTAATGGTATAACGACTGGGTCGCAATCCGTTTCTATCTAGCATACCACCTGCATAGCGGCCATCGCTGAACAGCAGTGCAGCGGGACCGTCCCAAGGCTCCATCAAGATAGAATGATATTCGTAGAAAGCCTTCAAATCCTCAGAAATCGGGTTTTTGTCGTTGAAGCTCTCAGGTACAAGGATAGCCATTGCCTGTGGCAATGAGAGTCCACTTAACATCAGGAACTCAAAGACATTATCCAGACTTGCCGAGTCACTCATACCCTCCTGCACGATGGGGCGCAGGTCTTTGATGTCGCCTAAGGCTTCGCTGTTCAGCACGCTCTCACGGGCCTTCATCCAACCACGGTTACCACGAATGGTGTTAATCTCGCCGTTATGCGCCAGCAGACGGAATGGCTGAGCTAGTTTCCATTTTGGGAAAGTATTGGTAGAGAAACGTGAGTGTACCAACGCCAGTCCACTTGTAAAGTAGTCGTTCGACAAATCAGGGAAATAGCGACGCAACTGTCCGCTGGTCAGCATGCCCTTATAGACGATATTTTTTGAGGAAAGAGAACAGATGTAGAAGTCATCAACAGCCTCACCCCCGACCCCTCTCCCAGAGGCGAGGGGAGTAGATGCCTTTGCTAATTCCGCAACTCTATTCTCGATTTTTTTCCTTATTATATATAATACACGCTCAAATGCCTTTTCTTCTTCGACAGGGTTGTAATCACTCCCCTCGCCCTTTGGAGAGGGGCCGGGGGTGAGGCTTCTCTTCACGAAAATCTGCTTGATGTCGGGCTCAACCTCGCGGGCAGCAGCGCCGAGCACCTCAGGGTTTGTTGGCACAGTGCGCATGTGCATCAGTGTCAGTCCCTCGCGCTCAATCTCCTCGATCATCACGCTCAGAATGTCCTGCTGCGCCTTCTCGTCCTTTGGCAGGAACACTAATCCTGTACCATATTTCCCTTTTTCAGGTACGGGTATACCCTGCAACAGAATAAACTCATGTGGAATCTGTACCATGATGCCGGCACCATCACCGGTTTTGTCGCGTGTCTCAGCGCCGCGGTGCTCCATGTTCTCCAGCACCTTCAGTGCATGATCCACTAAATCGTGGCTCTTACCGCCGTGGATGTTTACCACCATACCTACACCACAAGCATCGTGCTCGTAGTCTGATTGATAGAGACCTTTCTGCATCCTCCTTTTTTCTTGTGTACTCATTTTTGCTTGAAGTTTACATTTTGTCATATTATCCTTATTTTTACTTGCACTTTGTTTCTTTTCGGCTGCAAAGGTAATTCAAAAAGATATCGTATACAAATACCTACTTACTTTTTTATCCCCGAATAATTGTACTTATGACAATTTGTAACGAAACGACAGCTTTTTATGACAAAGTGATAACAAAATGATGTTATTTGCTTTTAGTTGCTTTACAAAGTGTCATTTTCTAAATGTTTTTATAAACAAAATGATAATATTTCTTTTCTCTTTCTTGCAAAACGTCGTACCTTTGCAGCGGATTATTTCAAAGTGTAACCAAATAAAAGTAAAAAGATTATGGAAGCATTAAGATTTCAGGTTGTCGGCGAGGCTTTTAAAAAGAAGCCCCTCGACGTAAAAGCCCCTAGTGAGAGACCTTATGAGTATTTTGGAAAGAAGGTCTTCAATCGCGAGAAGATGTATAAGTACCTGCCTAAGGACGTATATGAGAAGATGATTGATGTCATCGACAATGGTGCACGTCTGGATCGCGCTGTAGCTGATGCCGTAGCTGCCGGCATGAAGCAGTGGGCCGTAGAAAATGGTGTTACCCACTATACACACTGGTTCCAGCCCCTGACTGAAGGAACCGCTGAAAAGCATGACTCGTTCATTGAGCATGACGGCAAGGGTGGCATGGTCGAGGAATTCACTGGCAAACTGCTCGTTCAGCAGGAGCCTGATGCCTCTTCATTCCCCTCTGGTGGTATCCGCTCGACCTTTGAGGCCCGTGGTTATTCTGCTTGGGATCCTACATCACCTGTGTTCATTATTGATGATACGCTGTGTATTCCTACCGTATTTATATCATACAGTGGTGAGGCACTCGACTATAAAGCCCCACTGTTGCGTGCCCTGCATGCTGTTAACGTGGCTGCTACGGAAGTTTGCCACTACTTCGACCCCACAGTTAAAAAGGTTCAGAGCAATCTCGGTTGGGAGCAGGAGTACTTCCTCGTAGACGAGGGCTTGTATGCTGCCCGTCCTGACCTGTTGCTGACGGGTCGTACCCTGATGGGTCACGATTCAGCAAAGAACCAGCAGATGGATGATCACTACTTCGGAAGCATTCCTGAGCGTGTGGCTGCCTTTATGCGCGACCTCGAGATCCAGGCTCTGGAGCTGGGTGTTCCCTGTAAGACACGTCATAATGAGGTAGCTCCTAACCAGTTTGAGCTGGCTCCTATCTTTGAAGAGACCAATCTGGCTGTTGACCATAACATGATGTTGATGTCGCTGATGAAGAAGGTGGCCCGCAAGCACGGTTTCCGTGTACTGCTTCACGAAAAGCCATTTGCAGGCATCAACGGTTCTGGTAAGCACAACAACTGGTCGCTCTCTACCGATAACGGCATTCTGCTGCATGCACCTGGTAAGACAGCTGAGGCCAACCTGCGCTTTGCTACGTTTATTGTTGAGACGCTGATGGGTGTTTACAAGCACAATGGTCTGCTGAAGGCCTCGATTATGAGTGCCACCAACGCTCACCGTTTGGGCGCTAATGAGGCACCTCCCGCTATCGTTTCTTCGTTCCTTGGCAAGCAGGTCAGTGAACTGCTCGACCATATCGAGAAGGCCGACAAGGATGATATTCTGGCAATGGCTGGTAAGCAGGGCTTGAAGATGGATATCCCCGAGATTCCTGAATTGCTCATCGACAACACCGACCGTAACCGTACCTCTCCATTTGCCTTTACCGGTAACCGTTTTGAGTTCCGTGCCGTCGGTTCTGAGGCCAACTGTGCATCGGCTATGATTGCCCTGAACAGTGCTGTCGCTGAGGCTTTGGCTGACTTCAAGAAGCGTGTAGATGCTAAGATTCCTGAGTTCGAGAAGAAGCTCAAAGGCACTGAGCACAGCGCTAAGTTCCATGCCATCATCGACGTGCTGCGCGAAGATATCAAGACCTGTAAGCCCATCCGCTTCGATGGTAACGGCTACTCTGACGAGTGGGTTGTTGAGGCTGAGAAGCGCGGCTTGGATGTCGAGAAGTCTTGCCCGAAGATCTTCGAGCGTTACCTCGACAAGGAAAGCATCCAGATGTTCGAGAGCCTGGGTGTCATGACTAAGAAGGAACTGGAGGCCCGCAACGAGGTGAAGTGGGAGACCTACACCAAGAAGATTCAGATTGAAGCCCGTGTACTGGGCGACCTCTCTATGAACCATATCATTCCTGTTGCTACACACTATCAGAGTCAGTTGCTGAAGAACGTTGGCAACATGGCAGTCATCTTCCCCATCGACACTGCCGACAAGCTCTCTGCCCGTAACAAGAAGATAATCCAGGAGATTGCTGAGCGCACTTCTGCTATCGAAAAGGGCGTTGAGGAACTTGTTGAGGCTCGTAAGAAAGCCAACAAGATTGAGGATGAACACAAGAAGGCCATTGCCTACCACGACAATGTAGAGCCCAAGCTCGACACGATTCGTTATGAGATTGACAAGCTCGAACTGATTGTCGACGATGCACTCTGGCCACTGCCTAAATATCGTGAGCTGCTATTCATTAGATAAATTTGAAGTTTGCAAGTAAGCGAATGCAGAATCCAAGTTTACTTGGTTCTGCTGAGCAAGAGCAAACTCGAACGAGAGTTCAAGTTTGCAAGTGAGCGAATTCGAACGAGAGTTCAAGTTTGCAGTGAGCTAAAAGCAGAACATGGTTCGCTTTAGCTATGAGACTCGATGCTGTGATAGCTTCGAGTCTTTTTTTAGAAAAAGGTGGGATGATTCCGACTTTTTACAATAATCATTTTGGGCTCATAGCAATAACTCTATCGCTAACATAACGCTCCATAATTCGATGGAGCGTTTTTTCACCAACTTGTTTTTATTAGCAGATTTTTCTTATTTTATTTGGCAGATTAAAAGTTTATTTCTATCTTTGTACCGCAAAAGTAATACAAATGCAATACAAATAATAAGAATATGACAACAACGACAAAACGCAGTGCAACATCATTCAGACTGCCTATTTATCTTTTAGAGGGTCTGAAAGCCGAAGCAAAAAAGCAGCATCGGAGTGTGAATAACTTGGTTGAGGTATTTCTGCTTGAATCGCTCTACCATGAGCCAAATGCCGAGACTTTGGCGGCTATGGCAGAATGTAGGTCGGGTGTTGAACTTGACGAACTGACAGAAGAGAATATTAACAACCTCGAAGAGTATGTCAAAACACTATGATACTTAAACAGAGTACACAATACAAGAAAGATTTGAAACGCTATCAGAACAAACCTTCAAAGATAGCGGCTCTTAAAGAGGTGTTGAAGCACTTGAAGAAAAGCGGGTCTGTACCTGCTGAGTATAAACCGCACACACTTTCGGGCAAACTCAAAGGTCTCTTAGAGTGCCATATCGAAGATGATTTCTTGCTGATATGGATTGACGAAGTGGCCAATGTCATAAAACTGGTGCGACTTGGTACACATCACGAACTATTCGGTAAATAATGCCAATAGGGTGAGAGTCTTGCGAGGCTCCTACCGCCCCCGTCTCACAGCGTTGATTGTGTGACGGGTTTATTTATGCTCTAAGAAATCAGAACTGACCCCAGTTTTTTCTCACCCTCGTCATGGCCTTCGCAGCGCAGACGGCGAAGACTATTTATTAAAAATATGTTGTGATTTATTTGGATGTTTCGGAAATTGTTCATACCTTTGCAGTCAGAAACGTTTTTATCATGAGTAATTCTAGGACTATCACCATCAAGAATCCTTCAAGGAAACTGGAGGAACACATCCGCAAAATAGGCGTTCAGAAGTATTTGTGGATTGAGAAGTTGTGTTCAGACGAAACCAAACCCACAAAAACTATCTATGTCTGATGACAGAGGTTTATACACTACGCTCTGAGAGTGGTGATGAGTATAAGCTACAGTTCACAACCGACCGTAGCGGCATTATTGCAGACAATTTGTTAGACCAACTGAATGCACAGGGCATTGAGGTTGTCGAGATAGGTCTGGCTCGCGTAAAAGGAGAGAACATCACTGGTCACAAAGTACTCCACCAGATAGAAGAGTGTATAGCCGACCTGATGCAACGGATGCCTAACGTAATATTGAATTACTTTTGCGACTTCATACATCTTGTACCTAGCCACAAGAAGAACATGACGGTTCAAGAATACCGTAGTCGTATGTTCTCTGCCATGTTCAAGAGATACGTTACTCAGCAGCAACTCTTCGATGTATGCGATGATGAAATTAAGATTAACGGTGTGACAGAGCCTTTCTTCTTCCATGTCATCTACCACAAAAATCATCAGCATTTTGCCGAGATGATAGCCGAAGGGCACATCAAGGACTTTGGCAAACCCGATGAATAATAGGGTACAACCCAATCCCTTAACCGACACGGAGACTTTTGACGACACACATTCAACCGGGTCATACCATCTGGGACATCATCCCTCATCCCTCTTCCATCTTCCATCTTACATCTTCCATCTTTTTCGTGTCCTTTTTACTCTTTTAACGTTGAAATTGTGTGTAATATGATAATTAATTCGTAACTTTGCACGCTGAAAGCATGCGAGACTGCTCACGTTCTCACACCTGAAGGTATGAGTGTGGCGTTGCGAGCGGTCATTGATGCTATAGCATCATGCCCCTCGCTTAACCGCAGCCTTGCACGCGAAATGAAATAATCGACGATTTTAACCGAGATGAGATTTCAGGTATGAGAAAGATTGAGGTGATAACATTGTTTAACGCGAATTGTTTGGAGATTCCAAATAATTCGTTAACTCACTCACTCACTCACTCACTCACTCACTCACTCACTCACTCACTCACTCACAATATTCCTTATTAACTATAAAGACATTGAGCGACGACACTTGTGTCGTCGCACGATGGCGATATACGACTTGCCCTGCATTCGTGCGGGGTTAGTCGCTGTGTTTTTTATACCCTACGAGACAAATAAATAATCAAAAATAAACAATAACAATGAGTATTAAGAAAGACTTTTTCGCGCCGTTGGCCTTGGGGCTGGGCGCAACGCGACGGGCAGCGATGCTGCTTGTGATGATGCTCACGACTGCGACGGCATGGGCACAAACCACAATTACGCCAACCACCCCTTCGCAGGATGGCGACGGCTATTACCTCATCGGCTCTGCCGCAGAACTCTACGGCTTTGCAGAAATAGTCAACAACGGCAATGCAGCGGCAAATGCCAAACTTACCGCCGACATCACTGTCAACGAAAACGTGCTGGATGCCAACGGCGAAGCCAACACAGGCGACTTTGTGCAATGGACTCCGATAGGAAATGATTATTTTGAGGACAAGGTTTATTCCGGCACATTCGACGGACAGGGATACACCATCAGCGGACTATATGTAAGCGGCAGCGGCTGGTATGTCGGATTTATCGGTGAGGTAAGCGGTTCCGCCGTCGTCAGGAACCTCGGCATTGTGGATTCCTATTTCAGCAGTTCTAATAACATGCTTGGTTCAATAGTGGGCGGCGTGTCTTATGGCTCATCAGTAACCCTCGCCAATGTGTACAGCACAAGCACCGTAAAAGGCGACAACTTCATCGGCGGACTTGTGGGCGGTGACGGAAGTGGCTCTGTGACAATCATCAATTCCTATTTTGCGGGTAAGACAAGTACAGGTTGGTCCTACGACACTCACCACGACGACCTTGTGGCGGGCTATTTTGACAGGTCCACTCTCACTGTGTGCAACACCTTTGTCGTCGGCACGTCACTATACGGCACGACGGTTACGGCAGAACAGATGTCCGACGGCACAGTGGCTGCGGCTCTGCATTATTATCAGGACGCGCTTGCCGACGGCTCGATGTTTGGTCTGAGTGGTGGCAAGACGAATTTCTCCGGCACGATTGACGGTGTGAGCGTAACTACTGCAAACATCACTTTGCACACCTTTGACGGTGACGCAACGGCTTATTCGTCAAAATACATTGTCGGGAATACCACGCCGCTGCCTGTAATGGTGGAGCGTGAGGGTTACACATTCTTTGGCTGGTACGACAATGCCGACCTTGAAGGCGATGCCGTTACAAGCATTTCTTCTTCCGAAACCGGCAACAAAGAATATTGGGCGAAATTTGAAAGAAGTCACGCTGTGTCGTTTGTCCTTGGTGGCGGCACAATCCGAAGCGGAGGAATCGACTATTACATTGAGGGTGAAACGACTGCACTTCCCACATTTGTGTTAAAGGACGGTGCTTCGTTCGAGGGCTGGTACACGACGGAGAACTTCACAGGCGACCGTTATTACGCCATTCCCGCCACGGCAACCGAGGATATGACGTTCTATGCGAAATGGGGCGCAGAAAAAACGACATTCTATCTTGGGCAAGGTCCTGAGCCTGTGAGCATCCTTTACGAAGGCGAGAACATGGTTTGGCTCGACAAAACGACAATGGAAAGATATGTTATTTTCGATAACTTTCGCAATTATTGGGGTTCTAATCCAGGTATCAATGTGCCTTACACCGGCGGAGAATCCACATTCGGCAATAACAGAAGTAAGTTAAGTGTTGCTCAAAGCGGATTCTATGTGTTCACTCTGACGGACAAGGGCGATGGAAATTGGTTCGTGTCCGTATTGAAGTCTATGCTGAACTGTGACGTGGCATCTATACCCACCCAGGTCTATACGGGCTCGGCAATCGAACCAGTCGTGACCGTTAAAGATGGAGAAACAACGCTCACTCTTGGCACGGATTACGAGGTGGCTTACAGCAATAACGTCAACGCAGGAACAGCCACAGTCACCATCACCGGCAAGGGCAACTACTCGGGCGAGACCGCAGCAACGTTCACTATCATCCCGAAGGCTGTGACCAATGATGGCATCACTATTGCCGCCATCGCCGACCGGACCTACACTGGCTCTGCCATCGAACCAGAAGTAACCGTAACCGATGGAGGAACAACCCTCACGCTTGGAACAGATTACACCATCGGGTATTCTGCCAATGTGAATGTGGGTACTGCCACTGCTACCATTACCGGCAAGGGCAACTACTCGGGCGAGAAAGCAGCGACGTTCACCATCATCCCGAAGGCTGTGACCAATGATGACATCACTATTGCCGCCATCACTGTCCAGACCTACACCGGCTCTGCCATCGAACCAGAAGTAACCGTAACCGATGGAGAAAAAAACCTCACGCTTGGAACAGATTACACCATCGGGTATTCTGCCAATGTGAATGTGGGTACTGCCACCGCCACCATCAGCGGCAAGGGCAACTACTCGGGCGAGAAAGCAGCGACGTTCACCATCGCCCCGAAACTTGTGACCAATGATGGCATCACCGTCACCATTCCGTCGCAGACATGGACGGGCAGCGAGTTGACACCCGTCATCACCGTGAAGGATGGCGAGACAGTGCTCACTGAGAATACCGACTACACCGTGACGGCTCCGAGCGTCACAATTCAGGATTCTGGCAACCATGCCTATACCATCACCGGCATGGGCAACTATGCTGGCTCAAGAGAAGCGATGTTTACCATCACACCCTACTTAGCAGATCAATTTGGTGCAGTATACGTTTATCAAGACCAGAACGGAAAAACGGCGTTATTAGAAGGCACATCGGTAGAGCCAGTCGATATTCCTTCTGTTATTAACAAAACCGTGAATCACGTAACCAGCAACCGCGTGTTCACTCCCGGCAAGGCATCTACGGTGATGCTGCCATTCAACTATACCTGCAATGGCGAAGAGGGCGGCACGTTCTATAAGTTTGTGGGCGTAAAGAAAGAAAACGATAAGTGGGTTGCTACGATGCAGGAAACAGGCAATGATGCAAATAATGAAGGCACGCTGATTGCCAACACGCCGTATCTGTTTATGCCTACAGCGACAGAAATGACGTTCCCCAATATTAATGGGAGTGTGGCGCTCAGCACGGAAGGCGGTGGCAACTGCGTGACAGCTGACCCTGGCAGCCACTGGACGTTTAAGGGAACATACTGGTTTAAAGAATGGAATTCCAGCAATTATTACGACGCTGAAGAGATAGGCCGTGCCTACGGCTTTGCGGGTGTGGCGAAAGATAACATTGATGTAGGTGACTTCGTGAAGGTAGCCAGCGGCGCCAAAATTCGTCCGATGTCGTGCTACCTGCTGTGGAACGACATACCGAATTCTGCCAATGCGCGCTCCTTCACCCGTGGTGCAGCTGCTACGGACGAGGAACTGCCACAGAGCATCACCGTGCGTCTGGTAGGCAGCAATGGCGAGACAACCGCCATCGGCACGCTTGACACCAAGACGGGCGAGATTGACTTTAGCGGTTGGTATGACATGAGCGGACATAAGCTCAGCGGCAAGCCCACCAAGAAGGGACTGTATATTAATAATGGTAAAAAGGTCGTAATTAAGTAAGGAGGACACAGCAATGAAAAAGAAAAAATACGAGAAACCAGAAATGAAGGTAGTGCTTATGCAGTACCATACTAACATCCTTGCAGGTAGTCCCACTCCGCCCGAAACGAATGAATACGGCGACTGGCTGGGTGCCCCAGAATTCGACTGGGTAGAAAAAGGCTACCAATTCGGAGGCTGGGACATTGAATGAGGGCTGAGGTCTGAGGTCTGAGGTCTGATGTCTGAAGTAAGATGTCTGAAGGCTGAGGGCTGAGGTCTGATGTAAGATGTCTGAAGGATGAGGGCTGAGGGCTGAGGTCTGAAGAATGATGGGATTTTGGAGCGTGTTGTGTCAATGATAGTGATGCAGCACGCTCATTTTTTTTAGACAAACTCTTAAAGGAATAAAAATAAATGGAACAAACAATTATCGAAGATACAGAAGAAGCGTTTAATATTTACTAATATTCCACTCGCATTCAGATTCACATCTGGGTGCGAGTTCTTTTTTGTATTAACCCGAGTGGGGTGAGTATCTCGAGATTGTAATAGCAGGCCTGCATTCATCTCCTCACAACACGAAGGTGAATGAAGCAGAAAAAGGCTGGCCGAACAAGCCAGCGGCAGCGCGAGAAAAGGCGTTATCCTTTTAATGAGTCGACAAAGCTCATTGAGTTGATTGATAAGAAGTACTACGGCGACGTGGTGAAGTTGATAGAACGGCTGAAACCCTATCTGACAGATGGGGTAAAGGGGCCTTTTTTGCTTACAGGTCTGTTCTTTGATTTGGAGGCGGTCAGTGGTCAGCGTCAGTATGTCATTGACGAGCTGGCTTTGTTCCTTAAAAAAGTGAAGGATGGCGGTGGACTGAAATACAGTCAAAATGTGTTTTTTCGCTATCTTTCATGCCCCGAACACTGCAATCTTGCAATTTCTGAAAATTCGCTGAAAGCCCTGATTTCAGAGGCAATCCAACGACTTTTTTAACATATTTTTGGTAACCCGAAAAACACGAAATTCTTAGGTGGATAAGAAATGACTTCCTAACTTCGCAGTCGGAAAGCGCTTTCAACAAGTAAAAAAGTAAAAACAAAAAAAGAAAAAAGAATGATGGAAAGTGGATACTATCCCCCTGGTGCTGAGTTCGACCCGAATGCACCGTACAATCAGTCGGAACCACCCGAGATCCCTGTGGAGCTGACTGCCACGGAAACTATGACGAAGACGATAACGGTCTATACCAACAAGGTATGGCGCGTGTACGACGAGGAAGGCTACGGCAGTTACGAATCGGACGGTTTCGAACCCAGAGAAACATGGGACGAGCAAACTGACTCGCTGGAAGTAACTCTCAACAAGGCGCTCGAAGAGATTACGGCACTGCGCAAGGAGGCGGAGGCTCAACAGTTGAAGCTGGAGGCGCACTATGGTGTGCGGCACGGGACGATACCCGGTGCCTCTCATCCTGATGCAGCGCATTTGAAAATGCGGAAACAGTTGTGGGATGCCATGGAGCGCATCAGACATCTGAAAGCGTTGGAAGAGGCACTTGCAGGCTGGGAAACGGATGAGCGAGAGGTAGAATCAGACATTTAAAAGTAAAAACAAAAAAAAAGATTATGAGCAAAGAAGCAAAACGACAGTTGGACCAATGGGTCATGGAACTGGCTCACTATTTGGAGACTGAATACGGATTGGAGTGGAAAGTGGCGCTGCAAAAGGCGCACCTGACAAAGACAATCTTGGGACTAATGGGAACGAGCGTGGTGCGGTTCACATACACGAAGAAGGACGGCACTGTGCGCGAGGCACGCGGTACGCTGTGCCGCGAGTTGTCGAAGGAGTTCGCTGCCTACGAGTACGTCAACGCGGTTGATGAGGTGGTATGGCCACGCGCCACGTTTACCTATTGGGACTTGCAGCGGCAAGGGTTCCGAACGTTCTCGGCAGAACGCCTGAAAGAAATTATAGATAAACAACAACCATGACAACTAAAGGACAACAAGGACAACTCTTTAATTAAATCAAGTTGTTTTAGTTGTTTACTTGTTGTCCAAGTTGTAGTAAAAAAAGAAAAAGAATTATGGTAGCAAAAAACAATATTTTTAATATTCGCGCAGGACGCGCAGAGTGGCAGGGAATGACGGGCACAAGGAAAGGCTTCGTCGAGTTTATGGACCAAGAGCACGCCATCAGGGCATGGCTGGTATTGATGCGCAACTACCGCCGTCAGTACCATTGCGACAGCATCCGCAAGATTGTGACGCGCTTTGCGCCACCGACGGAGAACAACACGGCCAACTACATCCAGTTCTGCGCCAAGGAGGTGGGCACGCTGGCCGACAACAGGCTGGAGCGGTATACGGAGTACGCCATGCTGGCGGTAGCCATGGCAAAGATGGAAACAAGTGTTAAGCTGACGTGGCCGCAGGTCATGAAAGTCATGAACAAGTTTAACGTCTATCCCTTTTAAGTGAAGAGTGATATGAATAAGAAACAATTAACAGATGCGGAGCAGCAAGAACTGCTGCTTCGCATGAAAAAGAACTACACTTACGATGCCAAGAGCGGACGATTGACAAGTAGCCGACTGGGCAGGGCTATAAGAGGTAAGAAGCGTGATAAAAATGGTTATTTATGCGTGTTATGCCGTTTGGGCAAGCGACAGGTATTTGTTCGTCTGCATCATGCCGTCTGGGCTGTCTGCAAAGGTCGTTTCCCAGAACGGCAGATTGACCACGTGAATGGAGATAAGCAAGACAACCGTATCGAGAACTTACGCGAAGTGACGTCGTCGGAGAACAATCTTAACGTGCTACTGGCTTGGAATCCGAACGCGAAGACGGGTGTGCCTGGCGTAAGTCCGCACGGTTGTCAGTATCAAACAAAGATACATGGTAAAATGTACAATTTCAGCGACCCTTACGAGGCGTTCTATCATGCGACGATGTGCGGCAAGCGGTACAAGGAACATTAAACATTAAACATTGAATTATGGATAAGAAAATTGTAAACACGGAAGAGTTGGAGTCGAGGCTGCGGAAGGTGCTTGACCCGGTGACGGATGCCGACGTGCGCCATTTCATTGTCGGCCACTTGTTTCGCTACGTCGATAATATGCAGACGGTGCAGCAGATACCGACGGCACTGCGACTGCAGTACTACGCCTGCACGTATGTCATCTTCGACTACCTGCGCAGCAACGGACAGCTGGACCGCACGGAGCGCATCTTCGACAAGGAGGTGATGCGGAATCTTGGTAAAACACTTAGAATGCTTGGCACGGAATTGTATGATGAACATTGAAGAAATGAAATGCAACGTCGACCATCTGTTAGCTGATAGAGGGTTGACAACGGACTATCAGGAGCCGTCGGTTCGCCTGCTTCTGTACCACCTGTATGTCGCCATGGACATCTACCGCTACATGACTTTTTCTGAAAAGAACAAGGCGGGATTCTGGTACCGCACGTTCAAGAGTTCTTATCGGCTCACAGGCTTCTTAAAAGAGCGAAAAAGAAAAAGAGACAAAGAAAAATCCCCCCTGCACCCCTCTTATAAAGAAAGAGAGACGGAGGTGAAAGAAAAAGCTCAGAAAATGTGTGTATGTGCTGTCGACGCGAAAGAGGCTTTTCATCAGGAGTGTTTAAAGTACGTCGGACAGTATGACACCAAGAAACTGACGAACTTCTACCTGTATTGGAGTGAAGAGGACGGAAAGGGCAGGATGCGTTTTCAGAACGAGCGCTATTGGAACATCGAAAAGCGTTTGAAGCTATGGACGAGCAACCAGTATTCATCGGCTATCACCGCTGCCGACATTCATTTGGAACGTGCCAAGGGCAAGCAGCAGGCCAAGGAGGCCGACAACGCTGAACAGAAGCGGCAGGCCGCTGAGCGCGAGGATGCCAACGAGCGGTTGTTCCTCCAGATTGAGGAGAACAAGAAAGGGGCCGTGTCGTACGAAGAATATCTTAAAATGAAACATTAAAGATTAAACATTAAATTCGCTTCGCTCAGAAGCATGAAACATGAAAGCAATGCTGAAATCGGAACTGGCGCGTGAAGCTGGAGTCAGCATGAGGACGTTCCGGCGTTGGTGTAAGCCTTTCCGCAAGGAACTTATCCAAATGGGCTGGCGACCCGAAATGAAGCTGCTACCACCTAAAATCGTTGCCTTTTTAGCGGACAAATTGTGCATTATCGTGCCTAATGAGGCCTAATGCGGACAAAAGCGGACAGCGATATTCAGGGGGTTCGTATCTTTGCATTCGAAATCGGGAACAATCGGTACTCCGAAAGAAATTCTAGATACTCCGAAAGAAAATCCGATTACTCCGAAAGTAATGGCGCATTCGCTAGTGAACAGTGAACAGTGAATAGTGAATAGTGCTTAGTATTAACATTAAATTAAAAATTAAAGAATTATGGCATTGGAATTGAATTTGACAAAGAACACCAACGACGCTATTCAGGGCACGTTGGGCAAGTACTACGCTCGCGTAGAGTACAAGGGAACCATGGGTTTGCGCGACCTCGCCACCCACATGCACCACCACAACACCGCCTTCTCGAAGGGTATCATCACCGGTGTGCTGAACGACATGGTGGACTGCATCAAGGAACTGGCTCTGCTGGGCTACGTGGTGAAGATTGACGACCTCGGCCTGTTCAAGGCCACCGTGGAGAGCAACGGTCTGACGCTGGAGCAGGGCGCGAAGATTACAGCCGGTCGCGGTACACAGCGCACCGACGAGGAGCTCGCCGCAAACATCGCCGTCCAGCAGTTTGCCGTAGGCGCCGTGAAGCTCATCATGCAGGCATCGGGCGAGACCACCATCGAGAACATGAACCGCGACGCCAGCCTGGCATTCACCTCGAAGACCAAGGCGTTGGTCAAGAGCCTGACGGGTAATGACAGTGACGCACCCAGCCTCAACCCCTCTCCAACGGGCGAGGGGAGTGGAAACTCAGGAGGTGGTAGCCTCACCCCCGACCCCTCTCCAACGGGCGAGGGGAGTGGTAACTCAGGCGGCGGCGACGATGAGCCGAACGAAAATTGATGTCTGATGTAAGATGTCTGATGTAAGAGTAAAGAATGCTGAGGGCTGATTCAAGAGTGAAGAATGAAGAGTTAAGAGTGAAGAATCGGCCCTCGGCTTTATAAAAAAGAATTAATGCGTTATGAAGAAGATTAATTGGTTGAAGGTTATTGCAGAAATTCTGAAGATCCTAGCCGCAGGCCTTGCAGGTGCAGGAACAGCAGCGAGTGCAGCAACCTTAATGTAACAAAGAGCGCGCAGACCCCTGCGCGTTCTCTGTTTTTTTCACAATCCATGAACTATTGCTTCTTCGGTGTCAGGCTGAAACGGTAGGCTAACGACAGGAGGACATAACGGCGCATATTGTTTGTCCAGTATTCTGTGCGGCCCTGCGAACTGACGTAGTACTGCCACTGGGTGACCTGCCCCAGCAGGTCGTAGCCTTTCAGCTTAGCCACCCAACGGCCCTGACGCCACGACTTGGTGAGCGTGGCATCCCAATAGAGGCGGTTGTCGTTCATCTGTTCGTCGGCATAGCCTCGGCGCGAATGCATCTGAAGGTCAGTATCGATGACGAAGTTCCAAGGCAGCTTGTAGTTGGCATTGAAGCCATAGCTGAAGTCGTACATGTTGGTGGGCAACTCGCTGACCTCGATACTGCGGCGGAAGTGGCGCCAAGTGACGTTGCCCTTGAGGGTAAAGGTCAACTTCTCTTTCTGGAAACGGAGATTAGGCGCAAAGACGAGGTTTGTATTGGTGACACGATTGCGCTGGGGTTCTGTTTGCTGCTGCGGGTCGGCAGACTGGACGGACGAGAGGTCGGTGCTCTGACCAAGGCCGCCACTGAGGTTGGCGCCAATGAACCAGAACTTCTTTTTGTCCAAGGCACGACCGAAGTCGATGCTACCGGTCATGCTCCAGTTGCCGTTGATGTTCTCCGTCCACGTGGTGCGAACGCCCGTAGCGGGGTCGTAAGTATAGGCGGTGGCCATGGCGTTGTGCTGGATGTTGCCGCTGATGCCGAAGTTGAAGTGCTGGTTAGTGCTGTCAACCCTCGTCTGGTAGCTGGCATTGAACCACCAGTAGGTCTGCGGCTTCAGGTCGGGGTTGCCTTTGTGGATATATAGCGGGTTGTTGGTCTGAGTGATGTCGGCCAACTGTCCGATGTCAGGCAGCGATACGGAGTTCTGCCCGTAAGCAGAGATGGACTTATGGCTTTTGTCGAAACTATAGTTGAAGTGGAAGTTCAGCTTCAGATAGTCGTAGTTGCTGTTCATGGTGGCATGCAGTGCATCGCTGTCGTACGACATGTGCTTGCGGTGGAACTGCTTTGTCAGCATGACGTAATAATACAGGTAGCCATTGCTATTCTCCAGCGACTTGCTGTAGTTCAGCATCATGCCGGCACTGTACTGGTTTTCCCGATTGCTTTGCTCTGACGAGTTGGGGGCATCGAGCGCCAGCGCCAGCGAGTCGGCAGCGGGCAGCGACCCCATGGCATGCGGTCCACCGACGGCCCACTGCGGTCCCAGCCAGTCCAACCGATAGAGGTGGTTGTCGTTGGCATTATAGCTGTAGTTGACACTGAGCCTTGGCGCTATGGAGAGGTTCTCGGTCAGTCGCAGCCTGTAGGACAGCTGTCCGGTGAGGCCATAGTTCCTATAAGGGCTGTCGGTATGTTGGTTGCGCTGGTCGACGGTCCCTGTATTAAACAAGGTATAGCGGTTTTGCGAGAAATTGCCGTCGCTCCACTGACGGTTCCAGTTCATATCAACATCCATCTCCAGCTCGTCGCCCCAAGGCAACTTGACTTCGCCATTGATTTGCCAGCTCAGCTGCAGGCTGTTGTTTCTCGATTTGGAGACGCCCCACGTATGGTTTACCGAGTCCTTCATCAGCTGGTCGTTGGCTGTCAGCGACCAGTTCTCACCACTGTAATTGCCACGATTGTATTCGAAGTTCAGCCACGAATAGATGTAGACGGGCTTACGGAGGTAGAACGTATTGTGGGCCGTCAGCGAGAAAGGTCGGTTATTGCTGACCGAGCGCGACTGTCCGAAGGTGCTCTTGCCAGCGAGGAAGTTCTCGCTATTGCTTTCGTTCTCGGTATGGACATCCTGCCAGTTCAGACGAAAATCCAGATTATCGGTGATGCGCTCCTCGGGTGCATGCCACGCCCACAGACCGCCAATGGTCTTGACGTCGCGGTCGCCGGAAGCCTGCGTTCGGTCGCGTTCGTTGCCCTCGCGGTCGTAGTCGATGTATTCGTTCAGGTTGTTCATGCCACCAAAGAGTACGGCGCGTGTCTGGTCGGTGTAGCGCAGTCCGAAGCCACGGGCCTTGTAGCGGTCGTCAGTACCGTAGCCGGCCTCCAGATTGACGGTGGCCCCGACGCTGTATTCCTTCTTCAGCACGACGTCCATGGTGTATTCCTTATCTTCCATGTCGCGCCCCAGGAATTCGCTCTTGGGTGTGCGCTTGTTGAACACCTGCACATTCTTCACCGTATAGTGCGGCAGGTTTTCCAGCATGATCTTGTTCTTGCCCTTGAAGAAGTCGGCACCGTTCAGCGTCAGGTTCTCAATCTTCTTGCCGTTGACGAAGATTTCGCCGTCGTCCTTCAGCTCCACGCCCGGCAACTGCTTGATGAGTCCGTCGAGCATCGAGCCCTCGGGCACGTTGAAGGCATCGGCGTTGAAGACGATGGTGTCGCCCTTATAGACCATCTTGACTTTCGTAGCCTTGACCACCACTTCCTGCAGCGTACCGCCTTCCTTGTCGTAGTTGCTGCGCTGGATGCGACGCATGCGGATGGACGGCACCTCGAAATCGCGGTTGCGGGCCACGTATTTGATTTCGTAGTCCTTGTAGGTCGTCTCGTAGTCGGGATGCGTAGCCTTAATGATGTACTTGGCAGGCTTCGCAGGCACCTGCAGATAGTATTCCGAAGACTTGAAACCGCCGTAGCCGTTGCTAACCTGGGCCGAGTCGACCAGTGACGAGTCAGCCCTCAGCACCACAACCTTTACGTCGGGGATGTACGAACGGGTGAACGAATCGGACAGGTAGCCCCACAAATAGAGTTTCTTCTCTTTCTTTTCGTTCTTGACAGTTGTTGTATCCTGTTTCTGTTCTTGTGCCTGAAGCGTCATTGCGGCTAAGGCGCAAAGGAAAAGAAACACGGAGCGCATCACTGCGTTCCGTGCTTCTCCCACGTGTGATAGAGTTGATCCTAAATTAGTCATGCAATTAAATTTTAACTTAACCTTGTATAAATAACTTTTTACTATATATACGATAAGTCTGTGTGATTTCTTGCGTTGGCTATCTTAATATTTCTTAATTCCCAAAACTATTCGACGACCTTGCGTGGGAAGTATTCGAACAGTTTCTGGTTGTCGCGCAGTTCCTTGATGCTGAGGTTTGCCTTTACGTCACCGCTCCAACTGGCAAAGTTGGCCTTGAAGGGCTCGCCCTCAGGAACGATGTAGGTAATGGTGTCGAGATGAAGGGGCAAGGGCTCGAAGATGAGGACGATGGCGAAGTAGTCGCCGGAGTAACCCTGTACCCAGAACATTGGCCCGTTAGGATAGTCCATCACGCCCTTGCACTTATATTGGTGGCCGGAATTGTCGATGAGGATGGTGTTGCCGCCACGGCCGAAGTACTCGCGGCGCCAGTTCATTTCGGTGGCAACGGCCAGATAGGTGGCGTCCTGGGTCAGCCACATGGCCATGGTTCCTTCCTCGACGGGCTTGATGAGGTGGGCATCAGTATATTCCGACCACGTGAAAAAGTTGTCCTTGTCGTAGTCCTTGGCCTCGACGATTTGGGTTGGGTGGTGGAACTCAGGCGTTTGGTCGTAGTAGTTGGCAACACCATGAAAGACAAGTCCTGACGGCTGACGGTTAAGAATGACCT
>JAEEGH010012052.1_pt1 | contig 19507 bp, 8 predicted proteins | sample 9134181 | NCBI WGS metagenome assembly JAEEGH01 (sample SAMN16246544, study PRJNA631951) | gut metagenome | biome: gut microbiome; feature: rumen; material: DP-attached | host: Bos | place: Iran: Karaj | collected 2018-10 | reverse complement strand
CTGTCGGGTCAGTGAAGACAATGGCACCCTCAATACTATTAGTTACAGGTTCGGCTTCGTCGCCGGTGCTCTCAGCTGCGCTGGTGTCGGCTCCGTCGAAGTTGAAGAGGTTGCAACAAACACCCCAAGTAGGATTAGCACTGGCCTGACCGCCATTGAAGCCTCTGATAATCTGACCACTCTTGCCACAGTTTACAAAGATGTTGGTCTCTATGTAATAGACCATCCATTTCTGACCGTTCGAACGGTGAGAGAAGAAGTTCTTACCTGGAGCAAGATTGTACATCGTATTGTTATAGAACATAAATGTCTGAGTTGCATCGGCTTGATAGTCGGTTGCCTTCTGACCACCCTGTGAGCTATAGAATGACTTTGTGGTCTTGGTAGGTGAATAGAAAGTGGAGTTCGTAACGCCTAAGACGAGTACTGTGCCACCCTTCGTATAGTCAATGGTTGTGGCATCACCGGCCTGCTCAACCAAGCAGCCATCAATCGAGAAATTCTCAGTCACATAGTTCTTGCAAGCGCTGTAGAACAGGGCTTTCTGAAGACCCTTCACAGTAAGCCTTTGGAAAGAGACATTGGCTACAGTCCATTCCGTAGGATCTTCTATCACGGCCATCTCCACAAAGTTGCCTGACAGACCAGAGGCATCCACGGTGGAGCCGAAACCCTTAATAGAGACATTCTTGCTTGCAATGATTGTATTGCTAATGGTGTAGAATCCATTTTCGATAAGATCAATCTTGATATCACCTACGATATTACCGGCATCGGTCACCTTCTGAACCTCGGCTGCATAAGCCTCATAGATGTCACTGCCATCGGCAGGATTTATATAGAGGTCAACAACCGTGGGTTCTACAACAGAAGAAGCAGGGAGAAGCTCGACAGAGGTCACCTTCACACTGCCGTCACCCATCAATAACATTCTGTCGGTATTCAGGATAGAAACCAACTCGTCAGTTACAGGGATGTCATAACCAGTCTCCGTAACACAAGAGCTGAGATCAAGACCTGGGTAGTCTACAAGAGCCCAGCTGGTGTCAGCACCCTGATACTTCATAGACAGACCTGAGGCAGGAGTACAGGTGATGCGGATAGTCTGACCAGCCTGAACGCCTCCTTCGTTGTTGGCCATGCTGAAATGAGCAGGATATACAGTGACGGGAGGCCAACCGGTGAGGGGCTCGTCGCCAAGCCAGATGCTCTCGTCGGAGCCGCTGTACTTGCTCTCCACAGTCACCTTCTTCACGCTGAAGCCAGTACCGGCAATCAACAGGCCGCGTTCCTTGTAGTATTTCAGCATGTCGCCAGTAATAACGAAGTCATGGACATAGTCGCCTGGCTGAATCAGAGGCTCACCATGGTCAACGGTTTGCCACCACCCGTTCCTCGGATCAACCTGATAGTCCCATTTGTCGGGATTAGCATCTTCGGGTGCTCCGAGAATACCAATATGAAGGATGTCGCCAACATTCACACCATCAAGTTTATCACCAGAAATCATCACATCGCCACTCCAGTTTACGGCAACAGGAACGTCGCTGCTCCAGATGACGGTGCCGGGAACTTCAAGTTCTGGTGTCACAGAACCTGAACCTTCCTCATCCAAGGTTACGGTCAGTTTGGTGATACGTCTGTTGCCTTTTGTTCCGCCAATAGTGAATGTCACAGAATTGCTTTCACCTTCCCAAACGCCATCAGCATAAGTTTCGACATCTGTTGTGATTTCATTTTCGCCATCACCAGTTCCGAAGGTTATTTCAATTTTCTTAATATTCTTTTCCGCAGATACGGTCATGGTATTACTTCCATACATACGTATGGCACTTCCTGTATCGTACCACTTAGGAGCATTTGTATTCGTTCCCTTGTCAAAGGTAACTGTTATGTCGTTCTCCGTAACTGATTCAACCGCTTCACCATTTGTATAGCCGTTATCGGTGAAGTCAACCGTTACAGCACCTGAACTTTCTCCTCCAGAAGCAGAATTGACTTCGCCACATCTGATGCATTTGCCATCTGAACCAAAGTCGTGGCCAAGGGCAGGGATTTCGGTGTCACTTTGTAAATCGCCACAACGCAAACAAGCAATATATTCCCTGCCAGGTTCTGTACAAGTTGGTTCTTTTGAAAACTCCTCATACTTTCCATAATTGTGGCCAAGGGCTTCAATGTCCTGTTGCTCTCTCGACAGTTCCTCACCGCATTCCGTACAATAGACCACCTTGTCTTGAGAACCTTTTTCGGTACAAGTGGGTGGTGTCTCGTTCTCGATGACAGCATCGGCAGGAGTATGCTCGTGGGCTGTTTCAGCACGGGTAATCACAAATTTCGTGATGAAAAGGTTCGTACCTGTGGAACCACGTGTCAACTTAATGGTCTTGCTGCCAGCATTTCCAGCGGCAACGGTGATGGTCTTTGTGATAGGCGCACCAGCCGTTTCCAATCCTACATTCGACTCGTCTGTATAATCGCCAGAGTCAATGGCGTCACCATTCTCAAACACTACGTATGCAGAAGATTTGCTGCTACTTGACTTATTGGTGAATGCTGTGATAGCGATTTCATCGCCTTCAGCCAATTCCTCGTTAAGTGTAATAAGCATGTAGCCAGCATTAGCAGTTCCATCGGTATCGCCGATATTGGCCTTCTTGCCATTCAGGCACATGGTGTAATAACCTTTTTGTGGGTAATTGAGCCTTGTGGGGTCATTACCATTCTCGTAAGAGGCAGTGCCACCCGTTTCTACAACAGTACCGTCTGGGCTTTCCCAGGAATAGAGCACTGTAGGTTCACCTGAAGCCCTTGTTGTCTGATAGGCGAATGCCACCACAGACAGGAGAGCAAGAGCAAACAAAGTAAATTTCTTCTTCATGTCTTTTTGTTTTTAAGTTAATAAATATAATATTAGTAATAATCTCTTGTTCTTAGGTTATTTTACCACTGGTAAGTAGTTAAACTATATAGTTGGGGCAAAATTAATAAATATTTCTGAATGAAGCAATTTTTTCAAACAAAAAAAACGGTTACTCCACATTATTTATAAAAAACAACCCTCCCCGAAGGGAGGGGAATGGGAGAGGAGGGTTTATTTCACCAGCAGTTTCTTGCCGTTGCTGATATACAGGCCGGCAATGGCAGGCTTCTGGTTCAGGCGGATGCCCTGTATGGTGAACCATCCGTTGGCCATCTCTGCCTGAGCAGCGGCCTGAAGGTTCTGAATGCCAGTGGGCACGATGTCGATGCGCTCGCCCATGAGCGAATTGAGATAGATTTCCAGTGCGGTGTATCCCTCGGCCGAAGCCACGCGTGCCCCGTCGGCAGCATCGTTGGGATTGAACCCGTTTGCCTTTTCCCAAGCATCGGGCATACCGTCGTGGTCGGTATCGGCCGGTGCTGTTCCACCGTCGTATGAGATATAACCCTCGGTCTGGAACTGCGAGTCAATGATTCCCTTCTTGCCCTCGCTGCCGGTGTAGGTGGTGGCGCCGTTGCGCAGTTCGTTGATGAGCCGCTGTTCCACACGGTCGCGTTTGATGGTTCCCACCCGGTCGAGCACATGGGCGAAGGCTGCATCGGCGTCCTCGGTGGGCGTCTGATAAACCTCGTAGTCGTAGACGAGTGCTGCCGACTGGTAATAGCCTTTCTGGTTGAGCAGCTCGTCGCTCTTCAGTTGCGAGATGGTGTACTTCGTGTTGTTGTGCACGCCCTGCCAGTTGTCGGCCGTTGCCGTGGCGTTGCCCTCCATTTTGTTGCCCTCAAAATACCAGCGCGACGGTCCTGTTGAGGTCTTTTTGTCACGATGTTCCGAGATGGAGATGAACACGCTGCCTGAAGGTGTTGCGGGGCCCGGCTTGTAGTAGTTGCCGATAAAGTTGCAGAAATGGATGCTGTTGGTGGCTTCGCTCTCTCCGCCATAGCATGAGTTCCAGCGTCCCCAGTTGTAGTTCACATTGTTGTAGTACTCTAGGAAGACGCGTCGGTCGCCGCCGTCGTTGCTGGCACCATTGATGCGGCACGAGCGCGAGTCGTTGTGAATCAGCAGGTTGTGATGGTAGGTGGCTGGTGAACCGCCCCATTGTGAGCCGTAGCCACGAGCCCCTTTGGGATGTCCGGCAGCACGCAGTCCTTCGTGTACAATCGTCCACTGCACGGTGGTGAAGTGATTGTCGTACATCGTCATGTTCTCCTCGCCGCTCCATCCGAAGCAGCAGTGGTCGATGATGATGTTCTGTCCGTTCTCGATGCCGATGCTTCCGCCGTCGATGAACTGGTCATTGTCGGTCTTGCCCAGTCGTCCGCGGATATTGCGGATAATCAGGTTATTGCTGCCGCCCAGGTTCAGCTTGGCACCGCGATAGAGGATGCCGTCGCCGGGAGCCGTCTGTCCGGCAATGGTGACGTTTGTCAGCTTGGCGCGGATATCGCTCTCCAGCTTGATGATACCACCCACGCGGAACACGATGGTGGCGTTTTCTTTTCCGGCCTCGGTCAGCGCCCAGCGCAGCGAGCCCTCGCCGCTGTCGTTCAGATTGGTCACCTCGACCACCTTTCCGCCGCGTCCGCCCGATGCCAGTTTGCCGAAACCGCGTGCCGTGGGGAAGGCCAGCAGTCCGCCTTCCTGTGCTGTGTAGTCTTCGATGGCGGGCACAGCGCTGTGGCTGGCAATCACCTCTTCGGGATTGTAGTCGGTGGTGTTGCCGGTGCGTTCTTTAAAGGCTTGGTCAACGGCAGCCCAGTTCATGTGGGCGGCATAGTCGGCTTCGTCTACTTGTCGTCCCCAGCTGATGCGGTTGCTGGTGTCAACGAGGTTTCCATTTCCATCCACACTCTTGTATTCAGCGAAATATGAGTTGGCACCATCGTTGCTGCCCATCTTTACCCAGCCGGCCTTGTTGATGGCATCGCCGAGATTACAGTTCAGGAAAATGCTGCCGCAATTCTTCTCGCCCCATGGGCGGCCCAGATAGGAACCTCCAGCGGTGGCCGCTCCGGAACGCGTCACCGTGCAGTTGTTGAACACAAAGCCCAGGAAAATGCTGACGGGCGAGCCCGACAGTTTGGTATTGATGCGCACGTCAACGTCTTCGGGTGCCGTGATATAGCCGTTTCCCACGAGATTCAGCTGACAGTTCTCGAACCAGCAGGTGCCTCCGGCATAGATGAAGTCGGTGCAGCCTTCCACCAGGCATTCCTTATAATACGAGCGTGTGCCCTTCTTTGTGCGGTGGGTGTCCTGATATCCCTTGAAAGCGCAATGATAGAAAGTCTGACGGTCGCCTGCCACATAGATGGCCAGTGCCTGGGCGCCTTCCTTGCCCGTAGTGTTCTGGAAGGTGATGTTCTCGGCATAGAAGTCGGAGGCATAGATGCTCATGGCCGGTGTCTGGTCGAATGTATAGCCCGCAGCCATTCCCTTAGAAGAGGAAATTACCGTGCCGTCGCGACTTTCGCCGATAATCGACAGCCGCTTCGTTGAGCTCTTGCTCTTCGAACCGATGTTCACGTTCTCGGCATAGGTGCCGTTCTTGATGAAGATCGTGGTCTCGGCATTGTCGGGAGCCGCATCCACGGCAGCCTGTATGGTGGCATAGTCGCCGTTGCCGCTGGCATCGACGGTTATTGTGTTTTGGGCGCTGGCACCTGCCACGAGCCCCAGCATCAAACAGATGCAGAAAAGCTTGTTATTCATGTTGCAACAATCCTGGTTTTAAGAAATGACGCACAAGACTGATTTTTGTAATCGTTTTTTTCGGGATGGCGGGATGACGGGATGGCGATATAACGCCATTTCGGCATTTCGTTCTGCCGCCAATTCTTTAATTTATTTTCCTTGTTCCGTTGCAATTGGGATAGTCGCTGCAGCTCCAGAATTCCTTGCCCGAATTGATGCCTTTTTTGGCCATGCGCTTTATCATGGGCTTGCCGCAAAGAGGACATTTGGGCGCATCGGACTGTACACTTTTCTGAGTGCGGAAGGCCAGACGCTCGGCAGTGAGTCCCTCGGTGAATCCTCCCTCTGCCTTGAACGTCTCTAACTGGCGCTCTATCTGGCGGCCTATCATCAGGATAAGACGGTGGCATAGGATGAGCAGGCTGTTGGCGACGACGAGTGAATCGCCGCTGTTGAGCCATTGGTCGAACTTATGCTTTTGTGCCAGAATGTGAATACTGCTTTTGTGTTGAACGTCATCGTTATAGTTGGACTGGTCAAGACGGACGTTGTAAACAGCCTGATACTCAGGGGAATGAACCGACCAGGGAACGTTCTCCTGACGCAGGAGCCAGTTGAGGTAATCGTTGGTCAGCTCAGCAAGGCTGGCCCGTGCCACGTCTGTCAGTTTCATCTCTGTTTCCTTCGAAGTGGAGTGACGCGAGTTTCCCTCGGCAATATTGGCCGGCACTGAGCGTGCAGCCTGCGTCATTTGGTCGAACTGGCGGCCGCAAGGGTCATTGGAACGGTTCAGGAAGCGCATGCAGAAGTCCTGTGTGGCCAGCTGAATCACGTTTGCCAGCACCCATGTGTCAAGCCAGTAATATCCAAAGCGGTTGATTTCCATAGTGTAGTTTTTTTGATTTTTCTTTTTTTCGGGATGGCGTCATACCGGCATGTCGTCATGCCGACATTTCGACATCCCGCTCATTTTCGCCTGCAAATATAGTGAAAATTTCATTAAATAAATGGCATGCAGCATGATTTTCCTATTGCATTATTTTCTTTTTATGTACTTTTGTCATCAAATATTTATCAAAACCATTGAAGATGAAAGAGAAACTGATAAATATCTTGCGACTATTGCTGCGCAGTCCGCGGGAATTCCCCGTGGAGGCCGCCATGGGACTGGCCTTCTTTGCCATTGCCGCCTGGCATACAGGACATAACGAATGGGACGAAGTGCTGCACCAATCGGTGAGCGGCGTTAATGCCGATATCCTTCCGCTGTTCGTGCCCCTGCTGGTGCTGACCTTCTGGCTGCACAAGGTGAACCGCTGGGCATACGTGGCTTCGGGATTCCTTTTCCTGCCGCTGATGGCGCTCAACCTGAAACCTTTCCTCATGACCTATGGTTTCGGCTTCACCTATGTGCTGGCGGGCATCCTGCTACTGGTGAGCGTCAGGCGTATGGACAACCGCAGTTTTGCCGCCCATGCCCTGCACGTGGTGACGCAACTGTTCTTCGGAATCGTCATCGCAGGCATTATCACGGCGGCTCTTCTAGCCATCTTCGCTTCCTTCTTCTATATCTTCGGCATCAAAGAACCTGATAATTTCTACATCTACCTATGGGAGTTCGTGTGGTTCTTCATTGCCCCACAGGTGTGCTGCACGCTAATTACTCAGGGCGAAGACGAGGTGAACGAGCCAGCCCGGGTGCTGCAGCTTATCCTGAACTTCATCCTTTCGCCGGCCATCATCATCTACACCGTCATCCTGTATGCCTATTTCATCAGGATTGTCCTGGAATGGGACTTGCCCAAGGGCGGCGTGGCCTGGATGGTGATGGGCTTTGTGACGGTGGCGATGGCGGGCCGACTGATGCAGTATGTGCTCAAGCAGCACTATTACGACTGGTTCTACCGCAACTTCACGTGGATTGCCATTCCGCCGCTCATCCTCTACTGGATAGGCTCTATTTATCGCATCCGCCTCTACAGCTTTACCGAGAGTCGTTTCTACCTGATGATTGCAGGTGTGCTGATGACGCTCTTCGTGTTGATGCTGCTCTGGAAGCGCTCACGCCGTTTCCAGCTGATGGCCCTCATTTTCGGCGCTGCCATCATCCTGTTTACCTATATTCCGGGTATCTCTGCCAAGAGCATCGGACTGAATTGCCAGCAAAAGCGCCTGCAGCAGATAATCAGCCAACTGAAACTGACCGACCCGAAGACGGGCAAATTCGTAAAAGAACTGAACTTGGAGGAAATCAGGAAAGACAGCGTGCTCAGTGCCCAGTTTATTGAAACGTGCAGTTTGATCTCCTACGTGAGAAATGACGTTGGGCGTGATGCCTTCGAGCAGCAATACGGCGAATGGAGTTGGTTCGACAGCCAGTTTACCAGAAATCACGATAAAGACGATGTAGAAGAGACCACCTACATTCTAACAAGTCCGATTTATCTGGGCGAATATAACATGATGGTTCCCACCGGGGACTATAGACTCAGAGAAGATGAGGGAGTCGTAAAAGTGATGAGGAAAGACAGTACCGTTTTGACTTATCCCATCGGAGAGCGGCTGCGGAAGAACCCAAAGATAGTTGACAATCCCGACAGTCTGTTCGTATGTAAGAACGATTCTCTGATGCTGGTCTTAGCGTCTGTTTCCGTTGAAAAAGAACAGGTTACAACGATTAATACATACGAATTCCAATTGTTTAGAAAACGGAAATAAGCACACATAAAAAACCGCTCCCCAACTATTGGGAAGCGGTTTTTCGTATCTAATCGTTTGCAATAGATTACTTGATGAACTTCTTGCCGTTCTTCACAACGATTCCGCGGAATCCGTTGCTCACCTGCTGTCCTGCGAGGTTGAACACCTTGTCGCTCAGAGCAGCCTTATTGGCAGCGATGTCGCTGATGCCGTCGGCACCACCGCCTACGAACTGGAATCCATAGCAGCCGAGCTGGCTCTTAGGATTGAAGGCATAATAAGTCTTGCCTGCTTCCACGTTGAAGGTGATGTAGCCAAGAGCGGGACGGTTCTGAGTCTCACCATTGGTGTGCTGAAGGATGTAGTCCTCGGGCATGGTTCCTTCGTTGATGAAGGTCTGGGAAACAACAACCTCTTCACCAAACTCGTTGGTCTCCTTCTCCTGCTTGTAAGCGAAAGTAGTGTTCTGATAGTAGAACTTCACGGCGATGTCGGCATTAGGCAGAATCTGCTTGGTCTCTGCATCAACTACATAAACGGGGTGGTTACCCTTGTTTACATAAACGCCGAGTGTGAGACTGCCGGCAGCCTTCGGTTCAATCTTGATGAAAGCACCCTTCACAGGCATGTCCTTACCTGCGGTCCAGTAAATATCGTCGGTGTTACCAATACGGAACACGTCGTTACCATCGGAATTAACCTCATAGTATTCCCAATATACGAAGGTGGGATTGCCCTTAGGCATCAGGCAAGACTCGAATTTGGGGTCGCAGTCGTCGGTGGTCAGGGCCTCGTTGTTGCCCTCTCCGCCTCTGGCGCTCCAGTATTCCTGTGTCTTTCCATCAGCAACGTCCATCTTAGAAAGGTTGTTGGGCGTAGAAACGATGGTCAGCGTAACATTGTCGGTTGTGCCAGTTATGGTCTCGGTGACAAGGGTTCCGGGCACGCTGGTGTCGGGGCCTTGGGCATCACCTCCAGCGTAAATGCCTTCTGTGAGGGTTGACTGCACAGCACCTACGATGGCAGGCTTGTCGCCTGAACGGTCAACGGCTGTTGCTGCGCTCCAGATTTCCTGGGCATTAACACTTGTGGCAGCGAGGGCCACAGCGATGAGTGTAAAAACTTTCTTCATAAGCTTATAAATTTTTGATTATTAATAGATTTCGTTTAAAACTCTTCACAAAAGTAACGTTTTAGCATGAAATATGTAACCAAGAGGAATTTCATTTATTTATTTTTAACGTTTTTAACAATCACGGATTTGGCAATAATGGACGTTGCAGGGGCATTTTTCGGCCATTAGTAAATAAATAAGGTTACAAATGCGCGCTTGCGCGTCTATAATAATAGAACCCGCCTGTGAAAGCGCGTATTCTATCAACTTGACAATAAATACAGACAAAATATGAAAAGAACAATGGTTTTGGGGCTGTTATGGGCAGCCGCCACCCTCAGCATGATGGCCGACGACACGGAAACGCACCGCCAATACCTGAGCGGCAGGGGCTGCGACGACATGGTGCAATGGGATTTCCAGTGTACCGACGGGCGCAACAGCGGCAAATGGACAAAGATCGGTGTGCCTTCTTGTTGGGAACTGCAAGGTTTTGGCACTTACCAATATGGCATGCGCTTCTACGGAAAGGCTACGCCCGAGGGCATTGCCGACGAGAAGGGACTCTATAAATATGAGTTCACGCTGCCGAAGGAATGGGAAGGCCGACAGATTCTGCTCACCTTCGAGGCCGTTTTCACCGATGCCCGTGTGACCATCAACGGCCGAAAGGCAGGTTCTGGACTGCATCAGGGTGGCTTCACGCCGTTCCAGTTTGACGTGAGCGACCGCATCTTCTTTGGCAATAAGAAGAACCGCCTGGAGGTGGAAGTTTCCAAGGAGAGCAGTTCGCCGCAGGTGAACATGGCCGAGCGACGCGCCGACTATTGGAACTTCGGCGGCATCTGGCGTCCCGTCTATATCGTCAGCAAGCCTGTGCAGAACATCCGGCGCGTAGCCATCGATGCCCGTGCTGACGGGCAATTCAAGGCCGATGTCTTCCTAAGCAGAGCTACTCAGGGTTCGGTGAGCATCGACTTAGTAGACGCCTACGGGAAAAAGGCAGCGCAGAGCCAGGCTTTTGCCATTATGGGCGACCATGCCACTGTGGAATTTACGGCTAAGAATCCAAAGCTGTGGACGGCCGAAACGCCTAATCGCTATACCGCCGTGTTTACGCTTAAAGACCAAAATGGGAAGGTGCTCCATGTGGAGCGCCAGAAGTTTGGCTTCCGTACCATCGAATACCGCCATTCGTTCAAGGGTGAGAACCTGCCCTATCCGTACGTTCAGGGATGTGACGACGATGGCGTCTTCATCAACGGACAGAAGGTAATCTTCAAGGGAGCCAACCGCCATTCGTTCCGTCCTGAAACGGGCCGCACGCTCTCGAAGGCGAAGAACATCGAGGACGTGCTGCTCATCAAGTCGTTGAACATGAATGCCGTCCGCCTAAGCCACTATCCCGCCGACCCCGAATTCCTGGATGCCTGCGACTCGCTGGGCCTCTATGTGGAATGTGAACTGCCCGGCTGGCATTGGGCTCACGAGACCATCAACGGCGCACAGCTTGTGGAGGAGATGGTAACACGCGACGTGAACCATCCGTCGATTATTTTCTGGAGCAACGGCAACGAGGGCGGCTTCAACTACGAACTGGAACCCTATTTCGGGAAGTTCGACCCGCAGAAGCGCGTGGTGCTCTATCCCTGGGCCAACCGCAACGGTTTCGAGACCAAGCATTACCGCTCGTGGGGCGAGACGGCTGAATATATGCGGCAGAAGGAAATCTTCATGCCTACGGAGTTCCTGCACGGTCTTTACGACGGCGGTCATGGTGCCGGACTGAAGGATTATTGGCGGCTGATGATGTCGAATCCCCGTTGTGCCGGCGGTTTCCTTTGGGACTTGATGGACCAAGGTGTGGTACGGACGGACCAGAACAACATTGTGGACTGCATGGGTAATTTCGGCTCAGACGGTATTGTGGGTCCCCACATGGAGAAAGAAGGCTCATTCTATACCATCCGCGAGGTGTGGAGCCCGGTACAGATAAAGTATTGGGACTCTGGAAAGCCCACCATTCAGAACTGCTACGATTTCACCAACCTGAAGGACTGCCAGTTCAGTTACAAGTTTTTGCAGATGCCCGCCTATGGCGAGAAGAATGTGAAGGTGTTGAAGGAGGGCAAACTTCCGTCGCCCGACGTGGCCCCCGGACAGACCTTCAGATTTGATCTGCCCAGGACGGATGCCGACGTGATACAGTTGACAGCCATTGACCCGAAGGGACAGGAAATCTTCACGTGGAACTATAAATATATGATGAAGGCCGGTATCCTGAATAAAAACCGTCTTCACGAGAACACGCAGAAATACACGTGTACGGAGGATGCTGACCAGCTGACGGTAAAAAGCGGCAATCGCCAGTTTGCCTTCAGCAAGAAGACAGGTCTGCTGATGAGCGTCACCATTGGCGGAAAGATACTGTCGTTCGGCAACGGCCCCCGCTTTGTGGCTGCCAAACGCTCAGACCGTTCGCAGGACGGATTCTATAACCATGATGACAAGGAGGCCTTCCAGAAGAAGACCGACTATACCGAGTATGCCGACCAGGGAGTTTTCGATGGTTTTACCGTTAGTGACAGCACGTTGGTGGCCAACTACCGTCATGGTTCTATCCAAACGGTTACCTGGCGATTCCTCAGCGACGGCGGGGCGTACATGAATGTAGATTACTATTTCAACGGCGTGGTTGACCTGTTGGGCGTCTGTTTCGACTATCCCGAGCAGATGATGAAGAGCAAGCAATGGGTAGGAAAGGGACCTTATCGCGTTTGGCAGAACCGCATGGAAGGTCCGCAGGTTGGCCTGTGGAGCAACGACTATAACGACCCCATCCCCGGCGAGTCGTGGGAATATCCCGAGTTCAAGGGTTATTTCTCAAATGTCTCCTGGATGAAATTCACCACGCAAGAAGGTCAGTTCGGGCTGGAACTCATGAACGACAAGGTGGGTGTCTATACCCCCCGCGACGGTCGTGACCATATCCTCTATACCCTGCCCGAAACGGGAATCGGCATCTTCAAGGCCATCCCTGCCGTGCGCAACAAGGTGAACACCACCGACCTGAACGGTCCCTCTGCCCAGCCCTACTGGAGCAAGGGGAAAGGTAGTATCAGAACCATCCTAAGATTTGAATGAAAAAGATATTTTCCATATTGGTGTTAGGTGTTGGGTGTTGGGTGTTGGTTAATGCCCAGCAAACCACTAACACCCAACACCTAACACCTAACACCCAGTCCCCCTGGACCTTCTGGTACTGGATGTACGGGGCAGTGTCGAAGGCCGGCATTAAGGCCGACCTGAAGTGCATGAAAGACGTGGGACTGGGCGGCTGCTATCTGATGCCCATCCGGGGCGCCGACGAAAGGCCCGAATACAAAGGCGAGGCCAACCAGCTGACTCCAAAGTTCTGGGAAATGGTGGACTACGCTTTCCAGCAGGCAGACTCTTTGGGTCTGCAGATGGGAATCCATATCTGCGACGGCTTTGCCCTGGCCGGCGGCCCATGGATTTCGCCCGAGGAATCCATGCAGAAAGTGGTGTGGAGCGATACCATCGTGAGCGGCAATGAGGGAATGGTGATGCTGAAGCGACCCGTACCCGAAGGAAAGTACTACGAGGATATCGCCGTGTTTGCCGTGCCTGTGCCGGAAATGGAGGGAATGATAGAATACCGTTGCGATACAATCGCAACACACAATACGGGCGTTCCCTATATCGGGAGAAACGAGAGCGGCGTGTTCCGCAGCGACGATCCCTGCTATATCCTGCTGGACCTGGAAGGGATGCGGACGGTGCGCAGCATAAAGGTGATTCCAAGCGGCAACAATATCCAGAGTCAGCGGTTGCTGGTGCAGGCCTCTGACGATGGCATCACTTTCCGTGATGTCAGACAACTGACACCGCCTCGGCAGGGATGGCAGAGCACAGGCTTCGACTTCACCTATTCGCTGCCCGAGACGACAGCCCGATATATCCGTCTGTACTGGTCACCCGAAGGCAGCGAACCAGGCAGCGAAGACCTGGATGCCGCCAAATGGAGGGCAAACCTGAAACTTAAGGACGTGGTGCTCTACAGCTACCCTCAGGTGGATGGCTTCGAAGGAAAGTCGGGAGCGGTATGGAGAATTCAGACCGCTGCACCTGGATATAACGATGGTTATTCCATCTCCCTGAAAGACATCATTCCGCTCCAGCTGACCGGTAACAGCGTACAGTTGGCCGCAGCAGGAAAAGCATACCATATCTACCGCATCGGCCACACCACGACCGGTCATACCAATGCCACTGCCGGCGGAGCGAAGGGACTGGAATGCGACAAGTTCTCGGCCGATGCCGTAAAGAAACAAGTCGGCGGATGGTTCGACCTGTTTATGCAGCGCCCACATCATGATGTGGTGAAATACATGCACATAGATTCCTGGGAGTGTGGCTCGCAGAACTGGAGTCCGAACTTTGCCCGTGAATTCCAGCAGCGGCGCGGCTACGACCTGATGCCCTATCTGATGGTCTATGCCGGTGTTCCCGTGGAAAATGCGGAGAAGGTGCTCTACGATATACGTCTGACCATCAACGACTTGGTAAACGATGTATTCTTCCGCACCCTGTCTGCCGAGGCCCATCAGCGCGGAATGCGGCTTTCGTCGGAGAGCGTGGCGCCCACGATGGTCAGCGACGGCATGGAGCATTACAAACTGGTGGACATTCCCATGGGCGAATACTGGCTGAACTCACCTACTCACGACAAGCCCAACGACATGCTCGATGCCATCAGTGGGGCTCATGTGTATGGCAAGAACATCGTACAGGCCGAGGGATTCACCGAGGTTCGCGGTGTATGGGACGAGACGCCTGCCAGCGTTAAAACCCTGCTTGACCGGAATTTCGCGCAGGGCATGAACCGTCTGTTCTTCCATGTCAATACGCATAACCCCTGGACCGACCGTCGTCCGGGCATGACGCTCGATGGAATCGGACTTTTCTTCCAGCGCGACCAGACTTGGATGCCTGAGGCAAAGGACTTTGTGAGCTATATCACCCGGTGCCAGAAAATGCTGCAGGAAGGTCGTCCTGTGGCCGACATCGCCGTGTTCGCGGGCGAGGAGATGCCCTCGCGAGCCGTGTTGCCCGAACGGTTGGTGCCGATGCTGCCGGGAATTTTTGGCAAGGAGAGGGTGGCCGCCGAGGCAAAACGACTGGAGAACAATGGCAATCCCATGGAGGAGAGTCCTGTGGGTGTGAAGCATTCGGCAGGTATCGTGGATACCCGCGACTGGGTGAACGCTTTGAACGGCTATCAGTACGACTCCATGAACCGCGACGCGCTGCTCAATCTGGCCACCGCGACGGCCGACAGTTGCATCGCCCTGCCCAGCGGTGCCAAATACCGCGTGCTTGTCATCCCGCAGAAAAACCTTTCGGCCGAAGTAAGAAACAAGGTGGAATCGTTCAAGAAGGCGGGCGTGGTTGTGATAGACCAACCCTATACCGAGGCGGATTTCTCAGCTTACGGACTACCGCGCGACATCGTGTTGCCGAAAGACATTGCCTATACGCACCGCACCGTGCAGGATGCAGAAATCTATTTCCTGTCTAATCAGGTCGACAAGAAACGTAAGTTCATGGTCAAGATGCGCGAGAACTGCCACATTATTATACTCTACGACCCGCTGACAGACCGCTATCAGGGAGCTTTCGACGAATCGACTTCCATAGGGACAGAAACTGAAATCACACTGCAGCCCAATGGTTCGCTGTTTGTCATGCTTATAAAGAAAGGCGCCGATGAATTCAAGCTGAGTTCCTTTGGACCGTCAGACCATGCCAAGACCGTGCTTATAAGTTCACCCTGGCGCATCCTCTTCCAGTCGAACAAGGTAAGCGCTTCTACAGAGACACTATACGACTGGAGTCAGTCTGGCGACGACCGCATTCGCTACTACTCGGGAGCGGCCCGCTATGAGACTGGCTTCGAACTGAAGACAAAACCCAACCAGCATGTGTGGCTCAACTTAGGACAGGTGCACGACGTGGCCCATATCTATGTGGACGGCACCGATTGCGGAACAGTTTGGACTGCTCCCTATACGGTTGACATCACCCACGCACTGAAAAACAAGAACGAGCACCAGTTGCGCATTGTCGTGGTGAACACCTGGGCCAATGCCCTGCGTGGCGCCGACGAAGGAAAAGCGCCTTTTGGCGGCATCTGGACCAATGCCAAATACCGCATGAGCAGCAAGAATCTGCTGCCGGCAGGACTGCTCGGACCGGTGGAACTGAAAATTGACGAATAACACTTAGATGATATGAAAAGAATGATTTGCGTGCTTTGCGCACTCTGCGGATTCATCGTTATCCGCGCAGCGGTAAGACTGCCCCATTTCATCAGCGACGGGATGGTGCTGCAACAGCAGTCGGAATGCAACCTGTGGGGTTGGACCAATGCCGGGAAGAATGGCGTCATCGTAGTCACCTCGTGGGATAACAAGGAGTATCTGGCCAAGGTCGACAAAAGCGGGCGGTTTGAACTCAAGGTAAAAACCTCAGCGGCAGGCGGACCTTACTATATTTCGTTTAGTGACGGAGATTTAATGCGGAAGCTGGAAAACATCCTCATTGGCGAGGTGTGGCTCTGCAGCGGACAGTCGAACATGGAAATGCAGATGAAAGGTTTCAAGGGACAGCCCGTGGAAGGCACTACCGAAGAACTGCTAAGCTGCAAGGACCCGCAGTTGCGGCTTTTCACCGTGAAACGGAATCCGAAGGCGCAGGTTCAGGATGACGTGACGGGACAATGGTACGAAGCAGCGTCAGCCTCGGTGCGCGACTTCTCGGCAACGGCCTACTATTTCGGCAAGGCGCTGCGCAAGACGCTTGGCATTCCCGTGGGTCTTATCGTCACCTCGTATGGCGGCTCTGCCTGCGAGGCCTGGATGGCCAGGGAGTGGCTGGAGGAAGACAGCATCAAGTCGGAGTGGCCGAAATATTATCTCGATGTGAAATTCCCTATTACCGATGGAATGGTGGAAAAACTTTACCAGCGCTGTCCGTCGGCTCTCTATAACGGACAGCTGAAACCGCTCGTCGGTTATGCCCTGCGCGGCGCCATCTGGTATCAGGGTGAGGACAATGTGCCACGACATAGCTACTATGCAAAACTGCTGAAACGAATGGTCGACGGCTGGCGGGCCGACTGGCAGCAAGGCCAGTTCCCGTTCTATTTCTGTCAGATTGCGCCCTACGACTATTCGCTCATCCAGTGGGAAGGCAGTCAGTTTCTGCGCGAACAGCAGCAGATGGCCGAGAAAATCATTCCTAACAGTCGCATGGCCTGCCTGATGGATGCCGGACTGGAATATGGCATTCATCCCAGAAAGAAACGTCAGGCCGGAGAACGGCTGGCCGTTCTTGCCCTGAGCAATACCTACGGCGTGAAGGGACTGCCCGACTTTGCCGAATATGCCAACGTGGAGTTTCAGGGCGATACTGCCGTGGTGGCATTCGACCGCTCGAAGGAATGGGTATATTTTGAAAACGGCAAACCTGCTCAAGACCTTTACGAGGTGGCTGGCGAAGACGGCGTTTTCCACAAGGCCGAGGCGTGGATTTCGCGCAACCGCCTGTATCTGAAGAGCGAAAAGGTGAAGAACCCCGTTGCCGTGCGCTATGCCTGGAAGGATTGGGCACAGGGCGACCTGATGCACGACGGGCTGCCGGTTAGTTCGTTTAGGAATAAAAGAACATGGTAATAGTCAGACATATAGCCATTCTAGGATTCCTAGTTTTGCTAGAATTCCTAGTTCCTTCGGCAGCAGATGCTGCCGATTATAAGCCCAAGGATTATGTTTGGACCACACAGAGCCGGAACTCGTCGGAGTCGATGCCCTGTGGCGGCTGCGACATTGGCATGAACGTGTGGGTGGAAAACGGCGATGTGCTGTTCTATGTGTCGCAAAGCGGATGGTTCGATGAGAACAATACCCTGCTGAAAGCGGGGCGCTGGCGCATCCATTTCGATAATCAGCCGGCGAAAGTAACCTTCGAACAGCTCCTCTGTCTTGATGACGGGGCCATCTATATCACGCTGGGTGATGCGCAAATCCGCCTTTGGGCAGATGTGTTTGAACCGGTGGTGTTCTGCGAAATGGTTTCAAAGAAGAAACAGATGACAACCCTTTCGTATGAGAGCTGGCGCTATCGCGACCGCAGCATAACCAAGGCGGAGTGCCAGCAGACCAGCTATAAATGGACACTTCCTGCAGATGCCGTTACTTTTGCCGATTCCATCGAGGTTTCAAACAACAACCTACACTTTTATCATCAGAACCGGCAAGAGACTATCTTCGACTATACCGTGAAACGGGAATTCCTCGATGAGGTGAAGGGCCAGGTTTATAACCCCATCGGCGGACTTCGCATGGAGGGCACGATGAAGACAACCGGGCTATTATATAAAGGTACGCACGAAGGGAAATATGCGGAGACAGACTATCGCGCCTGGGATTTCTGTGGGGAGATGAAGAAGGGAGGTTTTTCCATTTGTCTTGGAAAAACCACTTGTTCGGCCAGTATTTCCAAGAAACGCTCGGCCCAGTGGTGGCATCAATACTGGCAGCGGTCGTGGATTCAGACCGATAATAAGGAGGCGGCAGAGATGGTTCGCAACTACGAACTGTTCCGCTACATGCTCGGCTGCAATGCCTGCGGACAATGGCCGACGAAGTTTAATGGCGGACTTTTCACCTTCGACCCGTTGTATATACCCGACGGACTGCCTGAAAACGGTAAAGGAACACCCGACTACCGCAAATGGGGAGGCGGCACCATGACCGCCCAGAACCAGCGACTGGTGTATTGGCCGATGCTGAAGAGCGGCGATGCCGACATGATGAAGGCACAACTGGACACCTATCTGCGGATGCTGCCCACGGCCAAACTCTGGGCACAGCACTTCTGGGGACACGGCGGCGCCTGTTTCCCCGAGCAGATTGAGAACTCCGGACTGCCGAATCCCGCTGAATACGGCAAACCAAAACCGGGTCAAGACCGCGGCGTAGGCCGTAATGCATGGCTGGAATATGAGTGGGACACCGTGCTGGAATTCTGCATGATGGCCTTGCAGGCCCGTGAGTATGCCCCCGAAACCAGTTGGGACAAATATGAACCGCTCATTGCTGAATGCCTGAAATTCTTCGATGAACACTATCAATACGAAGCCAACAAGCGCGGCGCCAAGACCTTCGATGCCAACGGCAAACTGGTGATATACCCGGGCTCGGGTTGCGAGACCTATAAGATGGCCTATAATCCTTCATGCACCATTGCTGCCCTGAAGGCTGTACTGGAGAAATGGGGCAGGGATTCGGCGATGCTTTCGCGCATTCCCGGGATTCCCACGAGGGTCATCGGCGGAGACACTTGTATTGCTCCGGCCATCGTATGGGAGCGAATCCAGAATGTGGAGACGCCCCAGCTCTATCCTGTCTTCCCCTGGCGCATCTACGGATTGGGGCGCCCCGGTTTGCAGACGGCCATCAACACCTATGCTAAAGACCCGCACGCCCTGGAGATGCGCTCATCGAAAGGCTGGAAGCAGGACAATATCTGGGCTGCCTGCCTTGGACTGACCGATGAGGCCCGTCGGCTGAATCTGGAGAAACTGGGCAGCGGTCCCTATCGTTTTCCCGCTTTCTGGGACCCGGGTTTCGACTGGGCACCCGACCACAACCGCGGCGGAGCAGGAATGATTGGCGTGCAGGAGATGCTCTTGCAGGAAACGCCCGAGGGCGAACTGCTGCTCTTCCCAGCCTGGCCGAAGGAGTGGAATGCCAAGTTCCGACTGCATGCCACGGGCGGACGCATTGTTGAAGCGGAAATCAATAACGGAAAAATCAGTTTGACGAAATGAAACAGCGTAATTATTTAATGGAACACAAAGACACAAAGACACTAAGTCTTCTTTTTGCTTTTTGCCTTTGTGCCTTTTTATTCCATTTCAACAGCCT
>JAEEGH010012042.1_pt1 | contig 19512 bp, 15 predicted proteins | sample 9134181 | NCBI WGS metagenome assembly JAEEGH01 (sample SAMN16246544, study PRJNA631951) | gut metagenome | biome: gut microbiome; feature: rumen; material: DP-attached | host: Bos | place: Iran: Karaj | collected 2018-10 | reverse complement strand
GGTACAGATGAAAGCTAAACGCTTCCTACTATGTCTGCGGCGGTCCTTCCGCCACGAGTGCAAAGATAAGCATTTATTTTGAAACGACGTTCACTGTGAGCTGTATTTTTTGCAAAAGTACGCATTTTTTTTCAAAATACGCTCTTATTATCGGCTTTTTCTTAGAAAAACAGAGTAATTATTTCAATGTCTGTGTCTGGACTGTGCCACCTGTCGAGGTAAAGGTCATCTTGGGTCCGTCATAGTTCTTGGGATAGACTACACAGATATCTCCCGTTCCTTGCCAAATCTCTACTCCTCCCTCAAGTCCTTTCTGGGATAGTGAACCGTTATACCAGATCATCACTTTTCCATGGGAAAGGCAGTTGGAGGGTTGGTTGCCTTTAAAACTGGCTGTTCCGTAAGTCCAGTCAGCCATTGCAGTCATCAGCATACCGCAGAGCACAAATAGAATCGCTAATCTTTTCATCATCTTTTTGTTTTTAATTGTTAGACAGTCTTTTCGGCTGCGAAGGTAAGAAATAAAAATGAGAAATGGAAGGATCGGCGCGACCATTTCTTCCATTTCACAAATTGTTTATTCTTCTTTGCATTCAAGTAACTTGTACTTGATGAATTCCTGAATGTCGTATGCTGTGACATCATAAACAGGCTGCAACTCCTCAAACCCTTTCTCTCTGATAAAATTCTTGCCTGTCGTTAGCATATTGAGCAAGCCACGGGTGCGCAATTTATGGTCAGAATGTTCCAATGCTGCCGAAATCATCTTGTTAAGGTCGCCGCCTTCTTTTATTATCGAATAAATATCATAGTAATCCCTGAACTTTGCACGCCGAAGCATCGTTTCCATTTTCATCGCTCCTATGGATTCCATATCTGCGATGTATAGGTTATTAAGGTAAGGAATGCGCTTCATCGATGGAATAGCTTTGCGGGGAGCAGCATAAAATGACAACTTAACACCTTCGAAATTGAAAACCACTTGGTCGAAACCCGCCACGTCATAACCACTGACAGTACCTATACATTCCAGTTCTTTTAAGATAGACGGCCAATCAACTTCGGGCTTCTCATTCCGTTTGGTCAGCCACTTCATAAAGTCAAGGTCTTCGCTTTGACGTTTCTCAATTTGCAGGGATAATGCCGTTCCGCCAACAAGTGTGAAAGGCTTGATACATTCCAATTTGGAAATTGCCTCGAACACCTGTCCTGTATGTGGTGCCAGGGACTTTGATTGCTCCATACTCATACAGACATTATTCGATTGATGTGCCGGGTTTCAATGCTTTTGACGTATGCTTCTGGGCGTTTAGCTCCGAAATAATACCATGCATAGAGAATGTTATAAGATCTGAACATTGCCCCTTGAGGCGCTACTCGATCCAGCCATACACGCTTCACCTTCTTATACCCAAAGAGAGGAAATAGCTGATTGATGTCTTCAATGTCAAGATATAGAAGAACATGCTCAATAAGCGATTCATCGGAAATGGTTTTCATTTTCGATGAATCGTAAGACCAGAAGCAGTTTTCTTTCTTCAGCTTGCGAAACAGTTGTTGTCTTACATCTACTTTCATGTCATTTTTGCAAAGATAAGTATAATTTGGCAAACAACGTTCATTGTGAGCCGTTATTTTTGTTTTTTTATAGCTTAAGAGTCTATTCACGGCAGTTTATTGCCATTGACAAACGCCCGATGCTCCAAATCCTCCTTGTATTTTCGAGTGTAGGAACTTATGGGGTTCATGGGGCTTTTATACAACGGACGGAACCACTCATCGGCCTCTATCCGCTCCCTCGTTTTTTGAATGATTTCCTGATAACGCCGTAAATAGGAAATATGCGAGGGATACCTTTGGAAGTTGGCCGTATCGTTGAGGAAAGCATTTGCTTCTTTGTAGTATTCGTCCAATTGTCGCTTGTATCGGTCAAACTCGTCAGAAGATGCAATGTGCAGGTGGGGTTGACTCAGGAAAGCCTTCTCTTCCTCAGAAATGTCACTCTTAATGGGACCTAACACTTTTGGAGTTGTTTCCTGCTGCTCTATTGTGGCTGTTTCTCGCTGTTCTATCGGGGATGTTTCTTGTTGATCTATCGAGGCCGTTTCTTGCTGCTCTATTGGGGGTATTTCTTCCTTATTATGGCCAACAGGTTGGACATGTTCTCTCACTATAATGGTTTCAGGCTTTTCCATGATTATTTCCGTCTGAGGTTCAACGACTTCCGCAGGTTGCCGTTCCCTGCCGGTAAATATGAAACAGCCAATGGACATCACAACAACGAGGAGCATGAGAACGGGCCAGAAAGTGTGTGTCCTTCTGGCTGACAGCGCATCTTGCAAGTCTGAGATGGTCAGATAACGTTCTGCCGGATTGTCATCCGTGCAACGGGCAATCACCTTATTATACTTATGATGGTCTGGAAGACAGTCGAGGATTCTGCCAATGGCATAGATGTCTGTGCGGACGTCCGCCACCCCATTCGTCAGCTGTTCCGGCGCGGCGAAGGCATCGGTATGGCCTGTGGTATCAGGGAAGGCGTCGGTATAGCAGCACCCGAGGTCGATGAGTTTCACATCATCATTGATGCGGGTAAGGAGAATATTGTCTGGCTTCAGGTCGAGATGGAGCACCTGATGACTGTGGAGATAGCCGACAGCATCCAACAGCTGACGGACGAACTTGTCGGCGTTCTTCTGTTTTCGGAAATAATCGGGATGAGTAGCCAAAAGTTGTGAGAGGCTCTCCCCATCAACATACTCCATCAGGATGCTGTCGTCGTCGAGCGAGATATAACGCACCAAATTGGGATGCTCCAGCCGGTAGCCCGTTTCAAACTCCTTGCGAAGGGCTTCCTGATAGCGGATATCACCTCTGTATTCAGCCTTCAGACGCTTCAAAAAATGCAGTTTTCCGTAGAGTTTCACACGGAAGGTGTCGCAGGTGGCTCCTTGTGTTGTCAACTGTTCGACAGCCTCAAAACGGGACTGGCTATCTGAGAACTGCGAAGAATCCATTGAATGAATTGAGAATTGAGAATTAGCTTTGGACAACGATCGACGAAAGGCCTGAAACGCGGCCTGCGGTAAACTGTCCCAACGTCTGGCCACTTCGCCAGACATTGAGCACTAACAAAGGATGATGCAGCAAAAAATTCAGTATTTCCACCTCATCGCCCACCAGTAGCTTGCTGTTCAGACTCTCTATAATCTGATAACGGTTGTTGCCTTGATACTTCATCCTTACCTTCCTGTCGGGCAGGTAGGTCACCTCAATGACAGCATCCGTCTGCAAGTCGGCAGAGCGCACTTCCTCATCCGTGGTGTCAAAGTCGGAGTTGCCCTTATCTTCAATCTGCGACAATTCCTCCCAATGAGCAAAACCCAGATAGCGGGCAATGGCATCGAGCGTACTGGCATGGGGCGTGCGTTCGTCCTCTGCAAAGCCAATGAGCCGCTTCAAGGTTGTTGAACCTATGTGTATGCCTGTTTTGCTCTCTATGTCGAGCGATATAAATTCGCAGTCGGAAGGCTGTCGCAAGTCATTTGCTGACTTTCGCTTCAGGAGTTGTATGATATGGAAAGGTAATCTCATTGTAATTTAGCAAACGACGTTCGTTGTAAACTGTATTTTCTGCAAAAGTAATGCTTTTTTTCCAAATTCAGCCCATTCATCCAGCTTTTTCCATCTTTTTCGTTGATTATTTGTTTATTCTCCCCTCTTTTTGAGATCGGCAAGCCGTTTGATGCTGACAACTAAAACATGAGAATTTTCTTTTTTTCTGTTAAAATTTCGGTTCTTTTGTTGGTTATTCCAAATATTATTTCTATCTTTGGGCGCTAATTTGGGTTATTGTGCCCTGTTGCCACCTAAGCGAGATAGAACAAAAATAATAATATAAATGCATTTCAAATGGAATTACGAACCACCAACATCCGACAGAACCGCGGCGGCTAAAGAGCTGGCAGAGAAGATTGGGATGAGCCCAATCCTGGCCGACCTGCTCATTCAGCGCGGCATCAAGACGGAATCGGCGGCCAAACGCTTCTTCCGTCCAATGCTCAACGAACTGATAGACCCCTTCCTGATGAACGACATGGACGTGGCGGTCGACAGGCTGAACGACGCAATGGGCCGAAAAGAGCGTATCATGGTATACGGCGACTACGACGTTGACGGATGTACGGCGGTAGCTTTGGTGTATAAGTTCCTGCAGCAGTTCTATTCCAACATGGAATACTATATCCCCGACCGCTACGAAGAGGGGTACGGTATCAGCAAGAAGGGACTGGACATTGCGGCGGAACACAACGTGAAACTGATCATAGTGCTCGATTGCGGCATCAAGGCAATCGACGAAATCAGCTATGCCCAGTCGCTGGGCATAGACTTTATCATCTGCGACCATCACGTGCCGGATGAGGAGCTGCCTCCGGCGGTGGCAATCCTCAACCCGAAGCGTGAGGATTCTACCTACCCCTTCAAGCACCTCTGCGGCTGCGGCGTGGGCTTTAAGTTCATGCAGGCGTTTGCGAAGAACAACGGCATTCCGTTCTCGCGACTGATCCCGCTGCTGGAGTTCTGTGCCGTCTCGATTGCTGCCGACATCGTGTCGATAACGGGCGAGAACCGCATCCTTGCCTTCCACGGTCTGAAGCAGCTGAACCAGAACCCGTCGGTCGGTCTGAAGGCCATCATCGAAATCTGCGGACTGACGGGGCGCGAGCTGAACATGAGCGACATCGTGTTCAAAATCGGTCCGCGCATCAATGCCTCGGGACGCATGCAGAACGGCACGGAGGCCGTCGACCTGCTGGTGGAGAAGGACTTCAACAAGGCGCTGGCCGAGGCCACCCACATCAACGAGTACAACGAACAGCGCAAGGACGTGGACAAGCAGATGACCGAGGAGGCAAACCAGATAATCGAGAAGCTGGAGAGCCAGAAGCACCACAACTCGATAGTGCTCTACGACGAGAACTGGAAGAAGGGCGTGGTGGGCATCGTGGCCTCGCGCATGACGGAGCGCTACTTCCGCCCGACGGTGGTGCTGACGCGCAGTGGCGACCTGGCCACTGGCTCGGCCCGCTCGGTGGCCGGCTACGACATCTACGATGCCGTGAAGTCGTGTCGCGACATTCTGGAGAACTTCGGCGGCCATACCTATGCCGTCGGTCTGTCGCTGCCCATCGAGAATATTCCTGAATTCCGCCGCCGCTTCCAGCAGTACGTCAACGAGCACATCCTGCCCGAACAGACAGAGGCGACGCTCGACATTGAGGAGGAGGTGGACTTCAAGGATATCACCAAGAAACTGCACAACGACCTGAAGAAGTTTGCGCCCCACGGCCCTGACAACCCGAAGCCGCTCTTCTGCACGCGCAACGTCTACGACTACGGCACGTCGAAGGTGGTAGGCCGGCAGCAGGAGCACATCAAGCTGGAGCTGGTCGACTCGAACTCGAGCAACGTGATGAACGGCATTGCCTTCGGACAAAGCCAGGCTGCCCGCTACATCAAGTCGAAGCGCTCGTTCGACATTGTCTACACCATCGAGGAGAACATCTACAAGCGCAGCGAGGTGCAACTGCAGATTGAGGACATCAAACCGAGTGAAGAGCTATAGGGAGATTCTCAAGCAGTATTGGGGCTACGATGACTTCCGCGGCATTCAGCGGGAGATTATCGAGAGCATCGGTGAGGGGCACGACACGCTGGGACTGATGCCCACGGGTGGCGGCAAGTCGATTACCTTTCAAGTGCCGGCACTTGCCCAGAAGGGCGTCTGTATCGTCATTACCCCGCTGATAGCCCTGATGAAAGACCAGGTGCAGAACCTGCGCCGACGGGGCATCCGCGCCGCCGCCATCTACAGCGGCATGAGCCACGACGACATTCTGACCACACTCGAGAACGCGGTGTTCGGAGCCGTGAAGATTCTCTATGTATCGCCCGAACGCCTCTCCTCAGACATCTTCCGCACGAAGCTGCGCCACATGAAGGTGTGCTTCATCACCGTCGACGAGGCCCACTGCATCTCACAATGGGGCTACGACTTCCGCCCCTCGTACCTCACGATAGCCGACATTCGCCACGACCTGCCCGGCGTGCCCGTCCTGGCTCTGACGGCCACCGCCACGCCCACCGTCATCGACGATATTCAGGAGCGGCTGGCCTTTGCCGAGAAGTGCGTCTTCCGCATGTCGTTCGAGCGCAGCAATCTGGCGTACGTCGTCCGTGACGCCTCCGACAAGCGCGACGAACTGCACCATATATTAAATAATGTAGAGGGATCGGCCATCGTCTACGTGCGCAGCCGCCGCCGCACCAAGGAGATATCAGACCTGCTCAACGCTGCCGGCATCAGTGCCACCTTCTACCATGCCGGCCTCGACACCACCGACAAGGACGAGCGCCAGAAGGCGTGGCAGGAGGACAAGATACGCGTGATGGTGGCCACCAACGCCTTCGGCATGGGCATCGACAAGCCCGACGTCCGCGTGGTGGTCCACATCGACTGTCCCGACTCTATCGAAGCCTATTTCCAGGAGGCTGGGCGTGCCGGTCGCGACGGCGACAAGTCGTACGCCGTGCTGCTCTACAACGAAGGCGACAAGCGCAAGCTGCTGAAGCGCATCAGCGACACCTTCCCCGAGAAAGACTACATCAGGCAGGTCTACGACCATCTGGCCTACTACTATCAGGTGGGCACCGGCTCGGGCTACAACGCCACGTTCGAGTTCAACGTCGACGACTTCTGCCACAAGTTCCACCACTTCCCCATACAGGTACACTCGGCCCTGAAGATTCTCAACCGTGCGGGCTACGTTGAGTACATCGAGGAACAGGAGAACCAGGCGCGCGTCATGTTCTGCCTCACGCGCGACCAGCTCTACCGCCTCAGCCAGGTGTCGGCCGACGAGGAACGCGTCATCACCGCCCTGCTGCGCAACTACGGAGGGCTGTTCGTCGACTACGGCTTCATCGACGAGGCTTTCATCGCCCACGAGACCGGTCTGACGAAGCCGCTGGTCTACATGACGCTCAAGGGACTGGCACAGCGCAGCATCATTCGCTTCATTCCGCAGAAGCACACGCCCTACGTACGCTACATGCAGCGCCGCGAAGACTCGGAACACCTCATGATTCCGCCCGCCGTCTACGACGACCTGAAGCAACGCTACACCGACCGCATTCACGCCATGATTGACTACGTTGAGACTGACGACCAGTGTCGCAGCCGCCAGCTGCTGCGCTACTTCGGCGAGCAGAACGACCACGACTGCGGCCAGTGCGACGTCTGCCTCAGCTACAGCCACACGTTGACCAACGAGCAGAAGCGCGAAGAGGCCCAGCAGCGCATTCTCGACCTGCTGGCCGACCACCAGCCCCATCACGTCACCCAACTGCGCAGCATTCCCCTACCCTACGAGCAAATCGATGCCGCATTGGAGTATCTCATGCTCGAGGAGTTCGTCTATATGGACAGCGGCTACCTGACGCTGGCCCAGTAAGTCTGTTTTTATTCTTCGTATTCCTCGTCGTCGAAGCGACGCGTGGCGGCCTCGGAGGCATTGCCTCCAGTCTCGATGGAATTCATATCACCCAGGGTACCCTCACTGTTCAAGAACTTTGTGTTACCACTGCCTGCACAGATATGGGTACTACTTCGTAAAGGGATAATCTTGATTTGCGGCTTCAGATATGACTTAGCACCTTTTTTCATCGTACACATCTTTTTCTGACAGATCAATCAAAAGTACTTCTCGGTCTCGGGGCTGTGGCAATAGCTGGAGCCATCGAAGCAATGGGTGCAGACCTTACACTTGGGCATTCCAATACTGTCAATCAGGTCCTCAAGCTTGGCAAACTTCAGCGTGGTGAGTCCCAGGCGGCGGGCAATCTCCTGAACCATGCGCTGGTACTCAGGCGAGTCGGTCTGCGAGTACTTCTCAAGGTTGGCCTTGTCGTCGCCCTCGAAGTCGCGGATGATGCGACGCGTTATCAGCTCGAGGTCGCTCTTCGATGCTGTAAAGCCGATGAACGGACAGCCGAAAACGAGCGGCGGACAGCTGATGCGGCAGTGGACCTCCTTGGCACCGTACTCGAAGAAGGTACGGACGTTGTCGCGCAGCTGTGTGCCGCGAACAATAGAGTCGTCGCAGAAGACGACGCGGCGGTCCTTCAGCAGCGCACCGTTGGGAATGAGCTTCATCTTGGCCACAAGGTCGCGGCGGCTCTGGTTGCCAGGCGTGAAGGATCGGGGCCATGTCGGCGTGTACTTCAGTACGGCACGCTCGTAGGGAACGCCCTTGCCCTCAGCATAGCCCAAGGCCATGCCTACGCCGGAGTCGGGAACGCCGCAGACGCAGTCGACCTCTGTATCGTCCTTCTCGCCAAGCTTGCGGCCGTTGTCCTCGCGCACTTTCTCGACGTTGATACCCTCGTAGCTGCTGGCGGGGAAACCGTAATAAACCCAGAGGAACGAACAGATCTGCTCGTGCTCAAAGGCAGGCTGCAGCACTTCAATGCTGTCGTGCCTGAGGCGGACAATCTCGCCGGGACCGAGGTCGCGCACCACCTTGTAGTCGAGATTTGGGAAGCTGCACGTCTCGCTGCTGACGGCGTGGGCCTTGATGACCTCTTCGGTGCCGATAGGCGTCAGACGGTGAAGTTCCTTGTGGCCGATAACGATAGGCGTGCGGCCCAGGAAGTCGCGGGCTGCAATGATGCCGTCCTCAGTCAGTATGAGCATGGAGCACGAACCGTCAATCTTGCGGTAGACGTTGTTGACGCCCTCAACGAAAGTGTTACCCATATTGATGAGCAGGGCCACCAGCTCGGTCTGGTTGATGTTGTTGGCCGACATCTCGCTGAAGTGCATGCGCTGCTCTAACAGTTCCTCGGCAATCTCGCGCTGGTTGTTGATCTTGGCCACGGTGACCACGGCATAGCGGCCGAGGTGAGAGTTGACGATGATGGGCTGCGGGTCGGTGTCGCTGATGACGCCCAGTCCCTGATGACCGCGGAAGGAGTCGAGCTCATCCTCGAAACGGGAGCGGAAGTAGTCGCGCTCAAGCGAGTGGATGCTGCGGTTGAATCCCCGTTCCGGGTCGAATGTTACGAGACCGGCACGCTTCGTGCCCAAATGAGAATTGTAGTCTGTGCCGTAGAACAGGTCGTTCACACACTCTTTGTTGGCGATACAGCCGAAGAAACCTCCCATATCTGTATTATTCTTTACGTTTGTCTATAAATTCCCAGTCACTGTATTGGCTGCGGGGGAAGACGAAGATGTTGTCGTTGATTCCACCCGACTTGAAGTTGCTGATTTTGACCGTTGTCCAGATAAAAGCCACTTTGATGCGCATTCTGACAGGCTCATATCCTTTCTTCGTCACCCAGGCCTTGACAATCTTGATTGATCCCTTGGCATGCTTCTTCTGCTTCAGCGTCAGCAGGAACATTCCGTCGTCCTCGCTGATGCTGTAGTCGAAGTCCTCGGGATGGAACTTGAACTTGCCGCTATACTTGTCTTTCTTGTCTGAGTTGGCGTTGTGAATCTGCACCTCCTTCTTCTTACGGAAAGCCATGTAGGCCGTTACGCCGTCGTTCCAGGTGTTCACCTTCTCGTCGACGAACTTCTGCTTCTTGCCTTTAAACCAGATGGTGCCGCTGGTCTTATAGACGCCCACGATGTTCACGTCGTAGTGTAGCGTAGCCCCCTGTTCGCCGAACACCTGGTCGTAAGCCTGGTTAAAAATGCGGCGTGCCTGTTTCTCATTGGCCGTCTGCTGGGCACCGACAAGTGCGGTCTGCAAGGCCAATAATATCAGCAAAACAATCTTTCTTCCCATAAGCGGGTGCAAAGGTACAAAATAAATTAAAGGTAAAAAAGTAAAAAGGTAAAAAAGTAAAGACCGCATCTTCATTTTTTCACCTTTTTACCCTTTTACCCTTTTTACCCTTTTACCTTTTTCAGTTCCTCAATCATCTTGTCAATCATCATCAGCTCGCGGGGAATCTTGATGCCCTGCGGACAGTGGGGCTCGCACTGGCCGCACTGAATGCAGTGGTCGGGCTGGCGGTCGCGGGGCACTACGCGGTCGAGCGAGATGAGGTACTGGCGGCGGTGCTTGCGATACTCCTTGTCGCCCACGCCCATGGGCAGTGAGCCCTCGTTCTTGCATTTATTATAATGTACGAAGATGGCCGGTATGTCAATACCGTAGGGACAGGGCATGCAGTACTTGCAGTCGTTGCAGGGAATGTTCTTCAGGCCCACAATCCTGTGAGCCACATCGCCGTGCAGGTATTCCTGCTCTTGTTCAGTCAGTGGTTCCAACGGGCAGTAGCTCAGCAGGTTATCCTTCAGATGTTCCATATAGGTCATACCGCTGAGCACAGTGAGCACACCCTCGGGCGTACCGGCATAGCGGAAGGCCCACGAGGCCACCGACCGCTCGGGATTCTTCTGCTTCAGTTCAGTCATCAGATACTGCGGCAGCTTCACCAGTCGTCCGCCGAGCAGCGGCTCCATGATGACGGCCGGAATGCCGCGCTTCTCAAGTTCGGCGTAGAGATAGCTGGCGTCGACGTTGCCGCTGTTGATCTCGTCGGCGAAGTTCCAGTCCAGGTAGTTCAGCTCTATCTGCACGAAGTCCCAGTGGTACTCGTCCTGGCGGGCCATCATCTCGTCGAACACCGACTTCTGGCCGTGGAACGAGAAGCCGAGGTTGCGTATGCGGCCTGCCTTGCGCTCTGCCTGCAGGAAGTCCATGATGCCGTTGTCAACGTAGCGGCCGTTGAACTCGTCCATGCCGCCGCCGATAGAGTGCAGCAGGTAGTAGTCAAGATAGTCCACCTGCAGCTCCTTCATCGAGTTGCGGTACATCTCGATGGCCTTCTCCCGTGCCCAGTAGTCGCGGTTGAAGTTCGACAGCTTCGTGGCCACGAAGTATTCCGACCGCTTGTGGCGGCTCAGGGCGATGCCCGTGCAGCGCTCCGACTGCCCCTGGCAGTAGACGGGGCTTGTGTCGAAATAGTTCACGCCGTGCTCGATGGCATAGTCCACCTGACGGTTAATCATCTCCTGGTCGAACTCCTGGTCGTTGTCTACCTTCGTCGGCAGGCGCATCATGCCGTAGCCCAGCAGCGACACCTTCTCCTTCGTCCTCGGGTTCTCGCGGTAGGTCATCTTCCCTACCGGCGGCTCCACCTGGTTCTTATACTCGTCGGCCACTTCCTGGCTCACCTTATCCTTGCAGCCTGCCACGACGGCAGCCGTGCCCACGGCCCCCGCGCCGAACAGCTTCAGGAAACTTCTTCTCGATATATTCTTACTCTCCATAAATCGAAAATTGAAAATCGTAAATAGAAAATAACTTAGATTTTCCTATGCACCTCATGCCCCTCAACGATAATCGCTGAGAACGGACGGGCCGGACAGACATACTCGCACGCACCGCAGCCGATGCAGGCCTCTTCGTTGACAGCGGGCACCCACGGCGACTCGTCGTCATCCTCACGGAGCGCCACCAGCTCAATGGCGCCCGTCGGACAGTGGCGTTCGCAGTTGCCGCAGTCGACGCCGTCGGTCACGGCCACGCAGTTCTTCTGGATAAACACGGCGTGACCAATCTGGATAGACGACTTCTCGGCCTGGTCAACCAACTTGATGGCCCCAGCCGGACATACCTCCGAGCAGCGCGTACACTCCGGACGGCAGTAGCCGCGCTCATACGACATCTCGGGCAGCATCAGGAGCATCAGGTCTGTCGTTGGCCGCAGCACGCCGTTCGGACACTCCGACACGCAGAGCTGACAGCCCGTACACCGCTTGGCGTAATAGTCGAACGACAGCGAGCCCGGCGGCGTCAGCGGCGTCTGCCGCTCAGGAGCCACCTTGTCCTCCAGTTCAGCCAGTCCGCCGTCCATCAGTTTCTCCTTCTTCTGGGCCATCGCGGCGGTAGTGGCCAGAGCGGTAGCAACGAGGAACGAGCGACGGGAGGCCTCCCCAAGCCCCTCCGAAGGAGGGGATGTCTGGTTAGATGAAGAGGCAGATAGAGGCTTATCAGGTATCTGAACATCCCCTCCTTTGGAGGGGCTTGGGGAGGCCTTATACTTCAGCGCCCCAAACTTACAGTTCTCGATGCAGTTGCCGCAGACCACGCAGCGCGAGTAGTCCACCGAATGGGTCTTATAGTCGATGCACGCCGCCTTGCAGTTCTTCGAGCACATCGAGCAGTTGCGGCACTTCTCCTCGTCGAACCGTATCTTCAGCCACGAGAAGCGCGCAAGGAACGACAATACCGTTCCCACCGGACAGATGGTATTGCAATACGTACGGCCGCCGCGCCACGCCAGCACAGCCAGCACTATCAGCGTCGCCAAGGCAATGATAAGCACCGGCAGCGACTTCATCCACACGTCAACCGTATAGAAGGCATAGCTGTCGGCCCGCTCGGCCAGGAAGCCCAGCACGTTGTTGCCCAGCATCCACAGCGGCTGCAGCACCATCGTCGCAATGCGACCGAAGGCACTGTAGGGCGCCAGCAGCTGGACGACGGAACCAACACCTAACACCCAACACCCAACACCCAGCACCAGCATGGGATAGCGCAGCCAGCGCACCTCCTTCGAATAGCTGTACTTGTTCTTCTTACGGCGCAGCCGCGCCAGCACGTCCTGAAGAATGCCCAACGGACAGATAACCGAACAATAGATGCGGCCGAAGACAAGCGTCAGCACGGCCAGCGCCACGATGACCACCACGTTCAGCGCCATCACCGCCGGCAGCAGCTGAATCTTCGCCATCCAGCCCAGCCACGTGTGCAGCGTTCCCGTAAAGTCAAGGAACAGCAGCGTGATGCCAACGAACATTACAGCAGCCAATACGATTCTGATTTTCCTTAGCATAAAATGTCTATTTATAGTTTTGTGTGCAAAGATAAACAAAATTCCCCGAAACTCAAAACAATATCGGGATTTTTATTTTTCCTACTGTATTGTCAATCGCAGGAAACAACCTACACTCCCGACACTTCCTGCACCTGTTGAACTTTCTTAGGTGTAGGAAGTGTAGGGAGTGTAGGATATAAAGTGCGAATGGCAACTATAATAGCAAAAGTGGCCGAAAGAATCGGCAAAAACGTGCTCTCTGCCAACCTCTGGAGGCGGGAACCGACACCTGAACCGACACTTTGGCAAAAGGCGGCGGGTTTTGTTCGTAACCCGCCGCCTTTTACCATGAAGTCAACCCTGTTCTTGATTCTATTGTTTCTTTAACAATATAGTCTTTACGAGCGTGGTCACATCATCATAATCTATGTCACCGTCGCCATCAACATCGGCATTCTCAACATGTAAGTCACCTTGAATCCCAATGACTTTGCGTACCAGTAGAGTAACGTCAACAATGTTCTTCAGACCATCATTATTCACGTCTCCGTTAGCGTCGCCACCTATAACATTGTATTTCGTAAAACCACGGAACCGTACACCATCAGAGTAGCTAACGTAGAGTACATCGCTAACAATGTCAGCAGTAGCCGAATAGTTGACTTTAGTACCGTCATAGGACGCAGTACCCCTTTCAGCGAAAACGCTACTAATAACATATTTATCAGGCAACCCCGTCTCTATGGTGAGCGTCCCACCGTCAGTCATATTGAGAGTCCGTGAAGGCACAACCCATGTTGTGTCGCCACGTTCGCCATTGGTTATTATTACACGGGCAGGAATGTCACCATCATAATGAAGAGTTTGCATAAATAGTTCGTCTTCTGTCGACACATTAATTACTTCGTCTCCACATAAAAGACGAACAGTTACATCCATGTTTGTGCGTACAAGGCCATAGGCTTTCGCGTCTTCGCCGGAAGCATCACAAACGAACTGCCCCACATCGAAGTAAGGTGCATTTTCAATCATCTGAAAGTTTGCTCCTTCCAAGACAAAATCACATGACGATAATGAGCCAAACAAAGAGAAATCACTAATGTAATTGAACGCAACATTAATCGTCAGTTTTTTGGCTGACGAGTAAAACAGGTCATTGATGCCTTTTAGATTGTTGTTGCTCAGATCCACCCATTCCAGCGAGTCAAGAACAGCAAGCGGCTGCAAGTCTTCCACCATGTTACCGCTTAAATCCAGAGAGCGCAACTTCGATAGTAACACAAGGTCGCGTATGTCTGTAATTCCTCGCCTTGAGAGGTCAAGCCAGGTAATGGTGTCCAACTGGGCAAAGCTGATAGGTGAAACTTTATCAATGTTTAGATGTTGGCGTATACCTGCTTCAACATTCGGAGAAATGAAGTTCAGTTCCTGGCCTTGAGCATTTGAAGCCACGAATAGGCAACATACAAATATGATAGTCAATTTATTCCTCATTTCTTTTACTGTTTTACGAAAGTTAATTTGTTTGCAAGTCTATTCAAATCCCAATAGGTGTCAGACTGTAATTCTACTGTCATTGTAAGAGGTTCTTTACTTAGCTGAGAGAAATGCTGCATCTTCACGAAGTCATTATTGAGGAGGGGGACATAGGTGACACGCTTGTTAGCCCAAGTAATTGCCATCCATGCTTCTGTTGGTGTATAATTAGTGTTATATTTACCAGGGAATTCCACATTCTTAATAGTTATCCCGTCTGGATCATACACCTTTTCATAAGTCGTGCTATTGACTTTCAAGCCACTCTGTGCAGGGGTACTCAGTACAATGTTAATAGACGAAATTTGAGAATTCACGTCTTTCCCATGAAAATATTCGACACTCTTATCATCGGTAGTGTACTTTCGGACTTTAATCTTATATTCACCTTTTCCAGAAACTAATCTTTCCCATACATATCTACCTGAATATGAGTTTCCAAGTCTTTCAACAGCTGAAGCCATGGCTTCACCTACCTCAAAGTAGGTTTTATAGACTTCAAAGACAGGGTCGTAAATCTTCTCATCGTTCAACTTCTTGGAGAATTTTAGCACTTGCTTTGCTAATTCAAAGAACCTATGGCTATCATCAGCCTGAGAAGCATTCACTACTCCCATTACATCTTTTGCGTCATTATATAGTTCCTGCATCTTACTATGAAGTTTGTAGGTAGTTGTTTCCTTGAATGTGCCCGTGTACTTCTTCACCGCTTTATCCATGTCACTGAAGAAACAGTTCAATAGCAAACCAGCAGACCTGAAAGCGACATCGGCCTCATCTTGAATTAATTCACTAAAATCAGTATGACCGTCTTCGAAGTTCTTCAACCATAGTTCGAAGTTCTTGTCTGTAACACTTTCCCATGCAAGCTTAAATGGATCGCCCCATGCGGCAAATGACTTGAAGATCCTCATAACTTCGGCGTAACCTGCCATGTAATTCTTGAAACCATTAACAACAGCCACCTCCATTTCGTAAGGATTAAATTTTACTGTCATCAGGTTTTCGCCCACCACTTTCATCTGCTCTTCTCCGTCTTTTTGAGAATAGACACACACGTAATAGTCTTCGTTCTCATTCCGTTTTGGCAGGTCAATAACATCCAATATCAGTGGAGACTTATACTCATTTTTATCAAATCGCACATGTGCATTGGCAGAAGTTACAAATGAAGGTTCGTATGATACGGCGTCAGGATTGATCATGAAATATGTCAACGAAAGTTCTCCGTTCTTCTGTTTCTCAAACATCTCATACGCCTTCTTGCTCATCACCTTCACAATAATGTTGCCTGACCACGGCCTATATTCCGACTTGTTCTTCACTCCCAGTTCCCAGCCGTTGGGGGTAAGGTGGATCCTATCCCACATTAGTATATCGTAATCATTATTATCTGTAAGGAATCCGTCTTCACCGTCCTCTGTGCAGTCGAAATAATAGGTATTGTTACTTGTGTTTTCATTTACTATCAGTGTAATCAACTGGGAACTCAACCCACCGTCATGGTATCCTACGCCAATAGACAACTCCGTTCCGTAAGGCACATCTTCAATTCTGAAATGACCGTAGTTCTCCTTCTTGAAAGGATAATCAGTGTCAGAAGCCTTTTGTCCATTTATGTAAACATCGTAACGGCCAACAAACCATTCATAGGTAATAGGATTCCCATTGATTTTCAAAGCCCCATGGATTCGGCCTCGCTTAACTGTCTCTGCAGCCTTATCTACGGTGACACTAATATCTTCGGAGCGCACCTTCTGAATATTCCCGTCAGCATCGGTGTACTTGCCTTCAACATAGTAGGTGTATGATCCTGGAGCCGGTGTGTCGGTAGCCTTCAGGTTAGCAGGGTATTCAGTACTGTTTACGTCATTTGCCTTATGATTCTTTCCGCTCGGATATTGTCTGACTAAGGTGTACGTGAATCCGTTCGGAATGGAAGTGAAGTTCATTGTTACTACACCGTTCTCAACAATGGCATTAGCCACTATTACGGGGTCAATCACCGCTGTTTTGGTGAAAGCGTAGTCAGTTGGAGAACTCCAGAATCCTGCCGAATTGCTATATTGTACATGGAGAGTGTGCTGGCCGTCCGACAACTTACGAGCATCAAACGAATACGACTGTTTGTAATCATTCTTAGGATTGGCTATATGTTCAATCTTTGGATCCTCGTTATCGAACCAATAAGCCTGTTTTGTCACCGTCAAATCTTCAGGGTTTTCAGTATAGTATTTCGACTTGACGATAATTGGTGTCATCGTCACAGCACTGGCAGTATGCTGGCTGTTGCTTACGGAACGGCAATAGAGTCGATGGTAGCCTGGAGAGACATTGCCTAAGTCGAGGTCGTTGACGAAGAGATAGTCTTGCCCGTCAGAGGCAAGGCTGCCGCTGATGGTCTTGGCGTTGGCATAGTCATCGTCAATCCAGTACTCAAGTTGCGTGGCCTTGCCAGCAGAGAGCTTGAGGACGGGGGATGAATAGACGGCACTTGGTTTCCCTGCTATGATGATTCGCATATTTAGCATATGGAATCCGAAGGGAAAGTTAGTGCTGTTGCGCAAATCGAGGCTTAGTTCCTGCTCTGCATCAGATGTTGCGATAGTTGTTGTATTCCTTAAGTCAAAGTGGTCATCAAACCAATACTCTAAAGTCTGCGCCATCGCTTGAACGGGCAACAGACAGAGCAGGCAAGCAACTATATAAATGAATGTTTTCCTACTCATAACATTTTCGTTTTTTATTCTCCTGCCTTGACACGAATTTTAACTTTGAGCTTACCCGAGGCATCAGTCTGCTCATCCACACGCTTGGCAACGATGTAAGGAACAGGAGCGAGCTGTTTGTCAAAGTCTATGCCGTCTGCATATACACCTACTTGGCTCTCGTATTGTTTGTAGTCATCTTTAAAGTGATAATTGGAGCTGGGTGTAACTCCTTGGTCTTTAATAAACAAATCTTCGTTGTTGGCATTAATTACTAGTGGAATATCCCCCCAAGTACCACCAACTACTAGATTGTTATATCCTTGACTATTAGACCCTCTCAATACTCTTGTCGTCAAAATGATATTATTCGATATAGTTGAATTATTAACATGATCAAATGCATATCCTGGATCAGCAAAAGCATAATAATAACCATCTCTATCCATAATGATGTTGTTGTTTATTGTTCCACTGCCTATATTGAATAGCTTATCAGATATGTTATTATAAATATATACGTCAGAATTACCAAAAAGAGATCTTCTCCTTATATAGTTCTGATTGATGGTAATCCTTTGGCAAAGACTGTTTTTAACATTGACATTAGTAAAATTACAGTATTTAATAAATAAGTCATTTACGACTCCTCCTTCACCAACAATTATTTCACCTGTTATATAACAGCCTAGAACAGCACTACCACTACTGCCTTCGTTGAAAAACAGGTTGCCAGATATGGTGGTCACACCATCAACATTGCCACTTTTCACATAATGTCCAATACCAATGATTGTCAGCTTTTTGGTAATCTTCACTTCATCACTAATTGCGAATCCGCCTCCTGGCAGATAGATGACGCTGTTAGGGTCAGCTCCTTCGATAGCTTCTTGAAGTGTTCGGAAAATGGTGGTTGCGCCAGAAGATGACACTACAGATATTTGCTGGGCTTGAGCACACACTGTTGCCACTACGGCAACAAATAAAGTAATAAATGCTTTTTTCATACTCTTAAAAATATTAAGTTTTACGCTATTGATTCACGAAAGTTAAACGTTTCCCTCCACGAGTGGGCTAACTAAGCGACGGTGCAAAGATACAAAAAAATCTCCGATACTCAAAAGAATATCGGAGAATTATTTGGCTTACCTTAAAAAGATTCACATATTTTGCTCCAAGAAATCAACCAGATATCATTCATAATCTCTTCTTTTTTTATTGACGTTAATCGGTGTACTGTCAGGGAATGCTGTGCTGTAGGCTGCGTCGAGGGCTTTCAGACGGACTTTCCAGAAACTGATGCCCGTCTTGACGGCAACGACGGCCCGCAGGAGCTCGCGGTGCTTGCGCGGATAGAGACTGGGCAGAGGCAGCTCGTTCCAGCCTTCCTGCTCAGAGAGGTGGCAGACCTGCCAGACGAAATCGTCGGTGGCCTCAGCCGGGAACCACGACTTCAGCACGTTGCGGATGCAGAAGCGCCTGCACTGCCCCCTGAGGAGCTGCCTCGTGGGCTCCAGCATGCGCCAGAGCTGCACGAAGCATTCTTGGGTGTTAGCGATTGTAATCATAGTTACAGAAATCGAAAATGACCAAAATGACCTTGACCAAATGACCGCGCACGCGTTACAACTTACGGTAGTTCCCGTCCTCCTCCAGCACTACCAGCCCCTGCTTGCGCCAGTTCTTCAGCATCTGGCGGACGGTGTTGCGGGTCACGCCGGCACCCTTCACCGCCACGCTTTGCTGCATGGCCTGCTCTGTCGTGAACTGGATGTCAAGCCGCTCAAAGATGGAGTCGTTCTTGGTCAGCTCGTAACAGGGCAGTGTGCGCCCCGTAGCGTCTTGGTAAGAACTGAGGGAAAATTTTCCCTGAGTAACCTGAGTCCATGCTGGCTCCATTTTACGGATGGCCTTCAGCACGTCATTGTGAGGTTTACCCGTCAGCTCGGCAATCTCGAGCGACGTCATTGTCTGTTCTCTCAAATCTAAATTTGTTCTCATAGTTCTGTGTGTGTTTAAATAATGATTAATAAAATAGTTTTCATAGTTCTGTGTGTGTTTAAATAATGATTAATAAAATAGGTTACATCTCATAATTCTCCCCCTGAGGGGAATTTCTGCAGTGTGAATTCTCCCCCTGAGTCAGGGGGAGCAAGAGGGGGTCTGAACAATGGACCATTCGCTTCTTCAGACCTCCCCTAGCCCCTCCTGAGCTCAGGAGGGGAATTTCTGCAGCTGATTCCTCCCCTGATCAGGGGAGGTTAGGAGGGGTCTGAACGGCCGTGTGTCTTGGGGCTTCTTCAGACCTCCCCTAGCCCCATTCTTTGCAAGCAAAGCGTCCCCGTGGGCCGAGCGCCCGAGCAAGCTC
>JAEEGH010012035.1_pt1 | contig 19519 bp, 16 predicted proteins | sample 9134181 | NCBI WGS metagenome assembly JAEEGH01 (sample SAMN16246544, study PRJNA631951) | gut metagenome | biome: gut microbiome; feature: rumen; material: DP-attached | host: Bos | place: Iran: Karaj | collected 2018-10 | reverse complement strand
ACACTTTTCCTACACGACGTCTTCCGATCTTGCTCGACTGGATAACCTGTGTTGGGATCGATGCAATGGGAATAGCGTTTGCCGTTGCGCTCCACGTATTTGCGGGTGCTGCCCGAGGTGACCAAGCCTTTGTCGCGCAAAGCCACACGGGTTTGCACCACCTGCTCCGAGTCCCAGTTTTCGGCAGGCTTCTCGATGCCCACAATCCATGACTGGCCGTTGGGTTTGCAGCCTCGAGCCATGATCTCTCCGCCCGTGTCGACCAAATAGTTTTTGATACCGCGGCTATCTAAAAATGAGGCAATCAGATCGGAGGTGTAGCCTTGAGCTATGGCGTTGAAATCCAAGGTCATGGCAGGGTTGGCTTTGACGACTTTTCCGTTCTCGATGCGTACGTTGCGGTAGTCGACCAATTGCTTCAGGCTGTCGATGAGTTGTGGCGTGATGCTGTCGCCATGTTTGTAGCTGAAGCCCCAAGCGGCCACGATGGGCGAGATGGTGGGGTCGAAATAGCCGTCGGACAGCCGTGCCGCCTCTTGGGCGATATTGAAGTTGTCGATAAAGATGGCATCAAGCGTGACATCCTCATTTCGGTTGACTTTGGAGATAACAGAGGTGTCGACCCACAGGTTGACCGAAACGTCCACGGCATGGAAGATGGAGTCGATGTCGCGCTGGAAGTTGCGGCCCAACGAATCATAATAAGTGACGGCATAGTAGGAGCCTTGCGCCTGGCCTTGGAGGACCATCTTTTTAGGCTGTTTTCCACATGACGCAAGAACCGTCATCCCTATCATCAATAGAAGTATCTTCTTCATAATTCTAAACTAAAAACCAATAGAAGCACTATATTTCCAAGCAAAGTTATCCCATACATTGGGCAGGCTATAGGGCCCGTATCGGTAGAACACGCCTAAACCCAACTTGGCCATAGGGTTGGCCAGGAGCCCGTTGATGACGATGCCGCTCTCGAAATAACCTTTTTCCATGGTCTTGAAGTTCTTGTCGGGATAGGCCTCGGCGCGACGCATGTCGCCCCAGCCGATGTTGGTGACGATCGAGAGCTCGGGCTTGAACACAGGTGAGTTGGTCTTCCAAAGCATACCGCTGAAGTTATGGCTCAGATAGAGGGCAACGAAGCGGTCGCAGAAGAACTCATCCAGGCGCATCGTGCTGAAACTCCCCGGGGAGTACATGCCAAAGCGCTCGTAGGTGCCCAAGATGTTGAATGTTTCCATGACAGGACAGGTCTCAGTAGCATAACCGGCTTGCAAAAGGACCTTGGCGACACCGAGATAGGGGGTGTAGAAATTCTTCGACGCCTCAAACTTGAAACGATCGTATTCATACTCACCACCCAACACGTTGGGGAAGGCATGTTGGTAAGACACCCAAACGATGGGGTAGAGCGTGCCCAAGGAGCGGATGCCTTGTGGGGTGCTGAGGAACTTCTCTTTATAGGCAAATCTGAGTTTAAGCTCAGCGACGGTGAAACGGCCTTCGGTCTGCACATCGGAAGGGTTGAGGTAGAATTGCTTTGTATAGTGTTTGTGGCTCCTGCTGAGGCTGAGATAGGCCTTGAAATGATGAGCAAAGCGGGTTGAATAGCTCAGGTCGAAGCGGTCGCGCCGCGTGCGGATGTTTTCGTAGAAGGTGTATTTGTAGTTGTCGGTGGAAAAGACAGATCCGTTGTCCAACTCGAGCATGCCGCCAAACTCACCCATAGGTTCCGACCTGTGGCTGTATTGGAAGGTGAGTTCCATCTGGCGCTGACGGTTGAGTTTCAGCTTCATGCCACCGCCGTAGTCCCAGCTTTTGATGCGTGTCCAATAGCCGAATGAGCCATTGATGCTGAACCAGCGTGAGAGTCGGTCGTTAGTGTTGCCCCCTAAACCCAGATACACACCTCTGGTACTTGAAATGTTGATGATGTGATCGATGTCAAGGTTGAACCATCCGATGGGAAGGGCGGATTCGGTCATCAACTTTTCAGTCACGCCAAGGACGCGGTCGAAGATGTCGGTGCCTTGGGTGAGGGAGTCGACGAGGATGTAGGTGGCTTTCACCCGTTCCGTCAGTGAGTCGATGCGGTGCGCGTCCCAGAAAGTCTCATCGCGGAAAGCAGCGTCGGGGTCCACTTTGACTTCGATGTCGGAGAATTGTCGTTTACTGATGTCAGGATTGATTTCAATGTCGTTCAAATAGCTCTTTCCGATGGCAGCCATAGGGAAGGAGGCATCGTCCATGCTGACCACCATGCTAGGGAATATCAGGTTGAGGTTCAGTTGCTTAGGAAACCATTGTCCTTCCACTTTTTGGTACAGCTGTTGGATGTCTGCCTTGAAGAGCCCGTCTTGTACGTCGGGGGAGGCTTTCACGCTTTGTAAGGCCCAGCCGTCGCTGTTGACGGTCATCGTGCCACGAAGACCATTGAAAGAGCTGCCGCGCATAGGGTGAAACGAAATCACATAGAGCGAGTCGCCTTGCCCGATGGGGTTGACCGATTCCAAGGTGAAGAAATAGCGTGTCTTGCTCCCGCGGCTGATGGGGTTGACGTAGTCGGTGCCTGTGATGCTGACGGTTTCGTCGTAGAAACTGACGCTTTGCATGCTGCTGACCATATACATGAAAGTGGGTTCTTTCATGCCTGCAATCTTGGTGCCCAGCACGTGTTGCAGCTTGCGGTCGGGCGCCATGAACATCACTTCCGAGGCCGTCTCCATCACCATCAGGTCGCTCTTCTTCATGATGCTGTCGAAGTAGTGCAGGTCGGCCATCTGCATGGCCGTGTCGTTGGCCACGGCCTGGCCGAAGCTACTGCTGTCGACGGTGATGACCATCTTGTCGTAGATGTGGTAGCTATAGGACTCGAGCGAGTTGGGATTGTTGGCCTTGCGATGGGCCATCAGGCTGTCGATAATACGGTGGGCGGGGTTTTCGCCGGCTTCGACGGTGACTTCGCCCAATTCAAAAGTCTTGGGTGTGAGTGCGACATTGCACTTGTTTTGGCCGGCTTGCAAGTTGATGTCTTTGGGCTCGTAGCCGATGGACGAGAACTTCACCTTCGTGATGGGCTCATTGGCTGTGATGCTATATCGGCCGTCGATGTCGCTGATGACGCCTTGTTGCCCGTCGTTGATGACCACGTTGACGAAGGCCAGTGGCTGGCGATTGCGTTCATCGGTGATTTTGCCGCTTAAAGTATGCGATTGGCCGAAAAGCGTTTCGGCTGAGAAGAGAATAATAGCGAGGAGAAGGAGAGGAAGGACCTTTATGCAGAAGGAAGGCTTCATTCTTTTGTCTCAATTAGATAGATGACTTCGTTGTCGCGCTTCATCAAATACTGCTCGCGGGCCACCTTTTCCATGGTGGTGGTGTCGGTTTGCAAGGCCTCAAGATAAGCCTTGCTTTCCGGGACTAGCTTTTCGTAGTATTCGATCTGCTGTTTCTTGTCTTTCAACGAACGGCTCAGTTTGAATTGGTCGAAGAGGTTGAACTGGTCGATGAAGAGGATGACGATCAGAAACAGCAATGTGGCGTACACGTAGCGGTTGTTGAGTTTGCGTATGACTTCCCTAAAGGTCATAAGGTCTTTGTGTTTTTCAGTGTGCAAAGGTAATATATTTCGATAAATGCGATGAGCTTTTTTCTTATTTTTGCGCTCACAAATCCAATAAAGTTATCAACAATAATTCAAACCCCCTTTAATCATGAAAAAAGCTATCGCAACGACAAAGGCTCCCGGAGCCATTGGTCCTTACAGTCAGGCTGTTGAAGCCAACGGAATGGTGTTTATCTCGGGTCAGCTGCCCATCAATCCTGCCACGGGCGAGATGCCTGAAGGCGTTAGTGCCCAGACCGAGCAGAGCATGAAAAACCTTGAGGCCATCCTCAACGAGGCAGGCTGTACCTTCGACAATGTGGTGAAGTCGACTTGCTATTTGGCCGACATGAGCTATTTTGGTGAGATGAACGCCGTGTATGCCAAGTATTTCACGGGCGACTGCCCCGCTCGTGCCGCTTTCGCCGTGAAAGAGCTGCCCAAGAAGGCTTTGGTCGAAATCGAAATGATTGCCGCAAAATGAAAATCGTCTTTTTAGAGCCGCTGGGCTTGAAGGTCGCTCAGATTGAAGCTGCCTGCGAAGGCCTGAAAAAAGCAGGCCATGAGGTCGTCATCTATCCCGACCGCAACGAGAATCCCGATGAGTTGAAACGCCGCGCCGAGGGTGCGGAGGTTGTTATCGAGAGCAACATTCCGTTGCGCAAGGATTTCTTGGATGCTTGCCCCAACTTGAAGATGCTCTCCATCGCCTTCACGGGCCTGGATCACATCGACATGGAAGAATGCCAAAAGCGTGGCATCATCGTGAAGAACGCGGCGGGCTACAGTACCGAGGCAGTGGCTGAACTGGCCATCGCCATGATGGTTGATGTGTATCGTAAAGTGCTTGAAAACGATGCGATTACGCGCCAATGCAACCGTAAGGGCATCATGCCTGGACGTGAAATCGGTGGCAAGACTATCGGCATCATCGGCATGGGTAATATCGGGCAACGTGTGGCTAAGTTGGCTAATGCTTTCGGCTGCAAGGTGTTGGCATGGAACCGCACGCCCAGGCAGATCGAGGGTGTGACTTTCGTGGACAAGGAGACTTTGTTGAGGGAATCTGACATCGTCACTCTGCACATCGCTTTGAATGCCGACACCCGCGATTTCATCACCGAGAAGGACTTCGCCTTGATGAAGCCGAGTGCCATATTGATTAATACGGCACGTGGTCCCGTCGTGAACGAACTGGCTTTGGCTGATGCCTTGAAACAAGGAAAAATCGCTGGTGCGGCTACGGATGTCTACGGCACGGAACCGCCTTTGAAGCCTGAGAACCCCTTGTTTGCTGCGCCTAATCTCATCATGTTGCCGCATATCGGCTTTGCCACCGAAGAGGCCTTTGTCCTCCGGCTGGGCATCGTGGTCGAGAATGTAATGCGGTGGATAAACAAAGAATGACGCAAATTTGCGTCATTCTTCGTTTTTGTTCATGTCGATTTTCGGTTTGAAGATCTTGTCTTGTGTGACGAAGGCCTCCTTAAATCGTGGTTTGATTTGTCGCAAGCATTTCTCGGCTTCCACGCGGTTGCGGAAGTCGCCGGCGCGCAGGCGGAAGTGCGGCTCCACGTAGGTCAGATAGATAGGAATGTCGGGGAAGGCCCTTTCAAACTGGGCTTTCACTGCCTTGGCGTGGTCAAGGGCATCGTTGCCGATTTCCATGAAAATGTGGATGCGGTAGCCGTTATACGAGCTGTCGACCTTATAGAGCGAACGCTGCTTGGCGATGAGGCTTTCGATGCGGCTGTCCTGGTCAACATGCAGTGAGCCACGGCTTTGCGCAAAGCCAAATGTGACCGACGCCATGAATATGATCAAACAAAGGATGCGTTTCATAACCGAAGAGTTGAGACTGCAAAGATACATTTTTTTGATGACATGCAAATTTCCGATGAAAGTTGTATCTTTGCACACAAAATTGAATGATGAATAGCAATTTAGACGCCAACGCTTCCCATCTCTCCAAGGCCGAGAAGGACCTCGAAAACGCTTTGCGTCCTGATATGTTCGACAGTTTTGCCGGACAGAAGCAGGTCGTCGACAATCTTCGCGTTTTCGTGAAGGCCGCCGCCCAGCGTGGCGAAGCCCTCGACCACACTTTGTTGTATGGCCCTCCGGGTCTGGGTAAGACCACATTGTCGTATATCATCGCCCATGAGTTGGGCGTCGGCATGAAGATGACCTCGGGACCCGTTCTCGACAAGCCGGGCAACCTTGCGGGTCTGCTTACCAGCCTTGAGCCTAACGATGTGCTGTTCATCGACGAGATCCACCGCCTTAGTCCCGTGGTGGAGGAATATCTCTATTCCGCCATGGAAGACTTCCGCATCGACATCATGATTGAGACGGGCCCGAGCGCACGCAGCATTCAAATCACGCTGAATCCTTTCACCTTGATTGGCGCTACTACTCGTAGCGGCATGCTGACGGCACCCTTGCGTGAGCGTTTCGGCATCAAGCAACGTTTGGAGTATTATGACGCAAAGACCTTGTCGAAGATCGTGAAGCGCTCGGCGGGCATCCTCAATGTACCCATCGACGACACAGCAGCCTTCGAGATTGCGCGCCGCAGCCGTGGCACACCGCGTATTGCTAACATGTTGTTACGTCGCGTTCGCGACTTTGCTCAGATCCAAGGCGACGGTACCATCACCTTAGACATCGCAAAAGTAGGCTTGAAGGCCCTCAACGTAGATGAGCACGGCCTTGACGATATGGACAACAGGATTCTCACCACCATCATCGACAAGTTCAAGGGTGGTCCTGTGGGTGTCAACACCATCGCCACGGCAGTGGGCGAGGACCCCGGCACTATCGAAGAGGTCTGTGAGCCATTCCTTATCCAGGAAGGCTTCATCATGCGCACGCCTCGTGGCCGCGAGTGCACCGATTTGGCGTACAAGCATTTGGGCAAGACGCGCATTAAGCCTACGGGAGAGATGAGTTTGTTTGATTAAGGTTTTCTTCTTCAGGTTTGTAACCAATTCGTTTGCGTGGTTGGGCTTTTGTTTCTCTTAATTTATCAAGGGCATCGTTGAGGGCTTCTATTTGTATGGCTATTTCCAAGTTGGTCTGTTCTTGCTGCTCATTGATGTCGTTCTGGTCGTGCAAGATTTCTTCGATATAGGCGTTTAACTGATCCATCTTGTGTGAGAGCTGTTCATATCGCAGTTCAGACACCTGCATGGCGGCGACGGCTTGTCTCACACCAACAAAAGCTCTCATAATATTAATGTTTACTTGAATGGCAATTTTACTGCGCAGTAATCCTGAGAGCATAGCCACACCTTCTTCTGTGAATGCAAAGGGTGCGTATTTGCTGTGCTGTCCTCGTCCTGTTTTTAAGATGCCATTTTGGCACCTTAGAGAGGAGACTTCTTCGGGCGTCAACTCAAACAAGAAGTCCTTTGGGAAACGTTCAATATTGCGGCGTACCTGTCGTTTGAGTTGTGCCACTTCAACCTCGTACATATTTGCAAGGTCGCTATCCAACATTACCTTTTGCCCGCGAATCTCATAGATTACATTCTTGATGTTTTCGATGTTTCCTGTTTGCACATCATTTGGGATGACAATAGTGGGTTTTGGAGTTTCCATAACGTTACTACATTTAGTTATTACGCAGCAAAATTATGACATTTGTCAAGAGCTATCCGTTGATTAAACGTTTGTAGTCGACTAAAGTCGTTTGTAGTCGTTTGCTGTCGGATAAATTGCAATTAATCAATGTTTTAGTTGTTTCATGCTTAAAAAGTGTGAGTTGATTTATAGATTTTATTACGGGCATCAATCGTAAAGCAAATTTTCCCTATTTTTGCAGTTTCTTTAGAAACAGCAAATAACATCGCTATTATATGGATTACAATTTTACCGAAATCGAGAAGAAGTGGCAGCAATACTGGCGCGACAACAAAATCTATAAGGTTGATATTGACCACAGTAAGCCGAAATTCTATGTCTTGGATATGTTCCCGTATCCTTCAGGAGCTGGCTTGCACGTGGGACATCCTTTGGGCTATATCGCCTCGGATATTTATGCAAGATATAAAAGGCTGAAAGGCTTCAATGTGTTACACCCGATGGGTTACGATGCTTATGGTCTGCCCGCCGAGCAATATGCCATCCAAACAGGTACCCACCCTGCCGTGACGACCGAGAAGAACATCAACCGCTATCGCGAACAGATGGACAAGATTGGCTTCTGCTACGACTGGGACCGCGAAGTGCGCACCTGCGAGCCTGGTTACTACAAGTGGACACAATGGACCTTCCTCCAGCTGTTCAACTCGTTCTACTGCAACGGCTGCCAGAAAGCCCAACCTATTAGCAAGCTGATTGCCCGTTTCGAGGAAAAAGGTACTGAAGGTCTCAACGTGGCTGAAAGCAAGCCGCTGAGCTTTACCGCTACTGAGTGGAAGGCCATGAGCGAGAAGCAACAACAAGAGGTGCTGATGAACTACCGCCTTGCCTATCAAGCCGAGGCCATGGTGAACTGGTGCCCTGGCCTGGGTACGGTGCTCGCCAATGACGAGGTGGCCGACGGCCTCTCGGTGCGTGGCGGCTTCCCCGTGGAACGCAAGTCGATGAAGCAATGGCAACTGCGCATCACTGCCTACGCCGACCGCCTGCTTCAAGGCCTCGAAACCGTGGATTGGAGCGAGTCGGTGAAAGACCTGCAGCGCAACTGGATTGGCAAATCCATGGGTGCTTCCGTTATCTTCAAGGTTGAGGGTAAAGATATCGATTTAGAGGTGTTTACCACCCGTGCCGATACCTTGTTCGGCACGACTTTCATGGTGCTGGCTCCCGAGCACGAGCTGGTGAAGGAGATCACTACGCCTGAGCAACGCACCGAGGTGGAGGAATACATCACCCGCACCAAGAACCGCAGTGAACGTGAGCGCATGGCTGAAGTTCGAAAGGTGAGCGGCGCCTTCACGGGTGCCTACGGCATCAACCCCATCACGGGTGCCAAGTTGCCGATTTGGATTGCTGACTACGTGCTGATGGGTTACGGTACGGGTGCCATCATGGCCGTGCCTGCCCACGACAGCCGTGACTTCGCCTTTGCCCGTCATTTCAACCTGCCTATCATCCAAGTGGTGAAGAAGCCCGGTACAGAGGCCACTGATCCTTCCACTTGGGAGGAGAGCTTCGATGCCAAGGACGGCGAGCTGGTCAACTCTGGCTTCCTCAACGGCCTGACGGTGAAGAAAGCCATTGAGCGCATGATTGAAGAACTGGAGAAACTCGGCGTCGGCACGGGCAAGACCAACTACCGTCTGCGCGATGCCATCTTTAGCCGCCAGCGCTATTGGGGTGAGCCGTTCCCAATCTACTACAAGGACGGCATGCCTTACGCCATGGACGAGTTGAAACTGCCGCTTGAGTTGCCTGCCATCAGTGAATACAAACCCACCGAGACGGGTGAGCCGCCTTTGGCCCGCGCCAAGAATTGGGTCACGGAGGAAGGCTATCCCATCGAGACCAACACCATGCCGGGCTTTGCTGGTTCCAGCGGTTACTATTTCCGCTATGAGGACCCGCACAACGACAAGGAATACTTCAGTCGCGAAGCCAACGACTATTGGCAGAACGTCGACCTCTATATCGGTGGTGCTGAACACGCCACTGGCCACTTGATCTACAGCCGCTTCTGGTGCAAGTTCTTGTTTGATATTGGTTTGTCATGCAAAGACGAACCCTTCCAAAGGATGATCAACCAAGGTATGATCCAAGGCCGTTCGAGCTTTGCCTATCGTGCCAACATGGAGAAATTGTGTGAGTATGGCGTTTGGCGTCTTATCAAGGACAACAAGTTGGGCGTGAAGTTCGAAAAGGACTTCAAGGATGGCCGCCGTCGTTTCGACTTCTTCTGCCCCGAGAAAGGTATCTTGATTGAGATTAACCGTATGGGCAACCTCGAAAAGGTGGCCGAGCCGTGGATGGATTATGCTGCCGAGAAAGGTTACAAGCTGTTACTTGTCCCGATTATCGATGTGGTGAACGACTACAAGAACGGCACCGACTTTGTCGAGCAACGCATCAAGGACCTTATCGCAGGGAAGGATGTTCCCGCATTTGTCGAGGGCGAGGCTTATGATGGCACTCCTATCTTCATCTCGAAGAATCTGGAAGGCCGTGAGCAGTTCAGTGACCCGATCCATGTGGACATCAACATGGTGCGCAATGACATCCTTGATGTGGAAGCATTCCGCCTGTGGCGCGATGACCTGAAAGATGCCCAGTTCATCTTCGAGAAGGACAAGGATGGCAACGATATCTTTGTCTGTGGCAACGAGATCGAGAAGATGTCGAAGTCGAAGTACAATGTACAGAATCCCGACGACCTCGTGGAGAAATACGGTGCCGACACGCTCCGTCTCTATGAGATGTTCTTAGGACCTTTGGAGCAATCCAAGCCTTGGGACACGCAGGGCATCGAAGGCACCTTCCGTTTTGTGCGCAAGTTCTGGAGGCTGTTCCACAACGAGAACAACGAGTTCTGCGTCAGCGACGAACCTGCCACTGCACCTGAACTGAAGAGCCTGCATAAGCTTATCAAGAAGGAAGAGGATGGCATCGAGAGCATCTCGTTCAACACGGTTGTTTCTGCCTTCATGATCTGCGTCAACGAACTCGCCGACCTCAAGTGCAACAAGCGCGAGATTCTTGAGCCGTTGACGGTGATGATTTCACCTTATGCCCCGCATATCGCTGAAGAGCTGTGGCACCTGCTGGGTCACGAGACCTCGGTGGTGGATGCTGCATTCCCAGTCTATGACGAGAGCAAGACGGTGGAGAACAGCTTCAACTATCCTATCAGCTTCAACGGCAAGATGCGCTTCAACATGGAACTGCCCGTGACGATAAGCGCCGACGAGGTACAAGCTGCTGTGCTTGCTGCTCCCGAGTCCGCCAAATGGATCGAGGGCAAGAAGGTGCGCAAGGTCATCTACGTGCCGAAGAAGATTGTCAATATCGTTGTGGGGTAATCACAGCTTTACCACGGCGCATCTCGAACACTACCGCGTGAGGCATCTCGAACAGATAATCGTTTGGGATTTCGATTTGATAGGTAGGACTGTAATAGTCTAGGTCTTTTGAACCGCTTTTGAGACTCAAAGTAGCTGTTTTGTTGCTTCCCAGAATCTTGATTTTCCCTGTTTTTAGTTCGGGCATTCCTTTGGAATCGAACCAATACAAATGGGGCACCGGGCTTTCCTGCTCGTCCAAGAGGAAGATGCCATATACTTTGTCGTCTTTTTGCGTGAAGCGGAATTTGCCGTAGGTAAAAGGATAGATAGGCCTTGTGCCATAGATGGCCTCGCCGTTCACCTGCATCCATTCGCCGATTTCCTTCATGCGGAGCAAGGCGGTGTCGGGCAAGTTGCCGTCTGCATCGGGGCCTACGTTGAGGAGGAAGTTGCCGCCTTTGGCCACGATGTCGCATAAGAGGTGGATGAGTTTGTTGGTGCTTTTGTAAGTGTCGGTCGAGACATGCGACCAAGAGTTGCCCATCGACATGCAGGTCTCCCAAGGATAGGGCAGGAGCGAGTCGGGCACTTGTTGCTCTGGGGTCTGGTAGTTCTCGTATTTGCCACCTACCGAGCGGTCCACAATGATGAGGTCGGGGTTGTTCTCGCGGGCGATGGAGGCCACCGTGGGCATGTCGATGTCTTGGATATAGCCTTGACAACCGAGCCACGGGCGTGTTTCGTCGTTTACGCTCCATTCGGGACGCACCCAGCCGCCATCAAGCCAAAGGATGTCGATGTCGCCGTAGTTGTGGGTGAGTTCGCGTATCTGTCTGTGGGTGAATTGCTTGTATTTCTCAAAACGCTCGGGTAGGGCCGTCGGGTCGTAGTTGACATTGCGGTCGGGGGTGGCCCACTCATGCGCCCAGTAGTCGTCGCAGTGCCAGTCGGGTTTGGAGAAGTAGAGACCTGTCCAAAAACCCTTTTCACGGAAGGCTTTCACCACTTCGCCTGTGATGTCGGACTTGGGATTTTTCGAGAACGGACAACTTGGGTCGACGGTGGAGTAGGAGGTCTCCTTGGTGTTGAACATGCAGAAGCCGTCGTGGTGTTTCGTGGTGAAGACGACATACTTCATGCCCGCGTTTTTGGCCGCCTCGGCCCATTTTGTTGGGTCGAAATTCTTCGGGTTAAAAGTCTTGTTAAGGTTTTGGTAATCAGTCTTGTATTGGTAATAATCCGCCCCATTTCTGTTAATCCATGGCTCGTTGCATATCGACCATGACTCCACCACTTCCCATTGGGAATACATACCCCAATGCATCATGAAGCCGAATTTCAAGTCTTGCCATTGACTGATACGATTCACAATAATAGGATCATTTTCAGGTAGTTGATCCGTTTGAGAGAAAGAGAGCATCGAAAAAATCGAAAAAAATGAAAGAAGAATGGTTTTTTTAAACATGGGCATTATTTTTATCGGGTACAAAGATAAAAAAAAACCACGACCGACAAGTTTCCCTGTAGATCGTGGTTTATCAATAAAACGGAGTCTATTATTTACGCTCCCATTCTTGTCTTGACATCCTTAGCCTTCACAGTATAAATATTGCCTTTTTCGTCACAGAAGCACATGGTGCCGTTATGTCGGCTACGCATGATCACAAGGCGTCTAAACGACAGGTCGAGGCCGGTCATCAGCATCTTCGTCAGATCGGAGACCTCATCTTTCTTCGCATTCACTTTTACTGTTGTCATATTGTCTGAGTTTTTTAAATTTTTCTTCATTATAAACTTTAACCGCATCATGAATATTGCCCTCGGCGATAACTTCGCGAGGCATGATGGAGTTATCAATAAGGATAAAGTAGTCAACCACAGGAAGATAGAGTTTGAATAAATTACGGATGCCTGCGGCATAACGGCGGCGAATGATATGTTCTTCCACGTTATGGCCGCCATTTCTCACACGCTCCGCTACACGCTGCAAAGCGAGTTCAGGACTTTGTAGCCAAAAATAAAGCAATTTGACATCATAACCCTTTTCCTGGGCGTTTTTAACGAGAGCATGGTACGATTTAGTGGCAAGGGTAGTCTCGATGGCGAAGTCGGCATCGTGTGCGATGAGTCTTCTTATTCGAGGCAACATCAGCCTTGCGGCAGCTACTTTCGCACTGTCGGGGTTTAGCGGGTTGAGACCTTTGGCCATTTCGTCACAATTAACGAATTCGTGGCATTGCAGGGTTTCCGGCAACACTGTCATCGAAGCCGTAGTCTTACCAGCGCCATTACAGCCTGATATGATAAACAGGTTCGGCATGAAATAAAAAAAATCTCTCTCGTTTTCAAAAAAGTCGGGATGACAAGATTCGAACTTGCGGCCTCTTCGTCCCGAACGAAGCGCGCTACCGGGCTGCGCTACATCCCGAAACTTTCAGTTTGCAAAGATACAATTTTTTCCAATAATGCAAGAAAAAAATCTCTTAATTCTTAATTCTAAATTCTTAACTGAAAAAAAGGTGCTCAAGTAATATCTTTAAGCCGATGAGTATCAAAATAATACCTCCAAGGATTCCGGCCGACTTCTCGAACTTGGAGCCAAAAACATTCCCGATTCTCACACCTATAATTGAAAAAATAAATGTAGTAACCCCAATAATGATTACCGACGACCAAATTTTGACTTGAATACAAGCAAAGGAGATGCCCACCGCCAAAGCGTCAATACTGGTGGCAATGGCAAGAACAAGCATGGTTTTGAAACTTAAAGAACTATCGGCAGAAGCATCATCCTTCTTCGACAAGGCTTCACGAATCATGTTGGCGCCAATGAGGAAGAGCAACCCGAAGGCAATCCAGTGATCAACCGCTGTGATGTATTGCTCAAACTGTTCACCCAAGAAATAGCCTATCAGCGGCATAACGGCTTGGAAAAAACCAAACCATAAACCACATGTCAAAGCCACATTCCATGAGAACTTCTTAGTGGTCAACCCTTTACACACCGACACCGAAAAAGCGTCCATCGAGAGGCCGATGCCAATCAGGAGTATTTCAACCAAACTCATCTTCAAAATATTTGAGGCCGCAAAAATAGTTTTTTTTGTTTTTAAACAATTAGAGAATTTTAGAATTCCTTGAAAAAGAAAAATCTCTAATTCTCTAATTCTTGATTAAGAAATGTTTTCTTAATTTTGCTCAAAATTCTTCGTATTATGAAAAAACAACTTTTTATCGTTTTTGCGCTGCTCCTCTCGGTCAGTGCCTTCTCTCAAAAAAAGGAAATCATTAAAAAGGGCTGGAACTTTGGGCCGCTACCCGTGGTAGGCTACGATGCCGACCTCGGATTCCAATACGGCGTGACCTGCGATATCTTCAACTATGGTGACGGCTCACGCTATCCGCGCTACAACTACAAGTTCAACGTGGAGGCCTCACGTTACACCAAAGGTTCCGGCGTGTTCCGTTTTTACAGCGACATGCCCTTCGTGTTGGACGACACTAAACTCTTCTTCGATGTGACTTATTTCTACGCCAAGAAATACGAGTTCTTCGGCTTCAATGGCTATTTTGCCAATCCATTCGACCCTTATGCAGACATTGAAGGGGTCAAAAGCGGCTATCACTTCCTCAACCGCAACCAATTCCGCTTTGTAGGAAGTATGCAGAGACCTTTCTTTAGTGTACCGAACCTCTATTGGACGGCAGGTTTGGCTTTCTACAGCACCAAGACTTCTTCGCTTGATACCATCAAAATGCCAGACTACGCCGGTCAAGCTACTTTGTACGAAAATTATGTGCGCGGAGGTGCAATATTCCCCAGTGAGGTTAATGGCGGCATTACCACCCAACTCCGTCTCGGCATGATTTACGACAGCCGCGACCACAATAGCGACCCCACGAGAGGTATCTATGCTGAGGGAACACTTGTCGGAGCCACTGATATTTCCAAGAACAACCTTTCCTTCACTTTCCTTTGGAGACACTATATTCCCATTTATAAAGACAAACTGACCTTCGCCTATCGCATTGGTGCCCAAAACCGTATTGTAGGCAGGACGCCTTGGTATATGATTAACAATCTAAATACCATGTTTTTCCAAAAGATGTACACCGAAGGTTTAGGAGGCAGCACGACCTTGCGTGGTGTGGACCGCAACAGTGTCATTGGTGAAGGTTTTGCTTTTGCCAACTTGGAGTTGCGTTGGCGTATCGTAGGTTTCCAATTTATCAACCAGAACTGGCTAGTGGCCTTGAATCCTTTTTTCGACGCAGGCTTGGTAACACAGAAATACAATGAAGAATGGATGATTCGGCCTGACAATATGGTTTTTGAACCGCCTATTCCCAAGTTATGCAGTGGTGAAAAAGAAAGACTTCATACTAGTGCAGGCTGCGGTCTCAAGCTCATCATGAACCGCAACCTCGTTGTGTCCGTCGACTTAGGTAAAGCCTTGGACAAGCGCGACGGCGAGAAACTGAAAACTTTCGTCGGATTTAATTATATTTTCTGATTTTTCGGAAGCAAATCTAACGTAAATCATACATAAATAGCTACAAAGCAATCGGTCGACGATGGTTCTTCGTCGACCGATTCTTATTTGTAACAGATTTGTGGTAGATTTGTTTCCCTTACTTCGCTTTGCCTTGGTTGGCAACGGCCGCCATCAGCGCGGCCACCTTTTCAGGATCACCGAGGAAGAAGTCCTTCTGGAGCTTCATGTTGTCGTCAAACTCGAAGACATACGGAATGCCCGTCGGAATGTTGAAGGCAATGATTTCGTCGTTGCTCATGCCTTTCAGCACCTTCACCACACCACGCAGACTATTACCGTGGGCTACCACCAATACTTGGTCGTGGGTCTCAAAGGCCTTCATGATGTTGTTTTCATAGTAAGGCATCACACGCTCGATGGTATCACAGAGGGCTTCGGTGAGCGGAATTTGATCGTCTGTGAGCTCGGCATAGCGAGGGTCCATGCGGGGGCTCTTGGGGTCGTTCATCTCCAACGCGGGCGGGCGCACATCGAAGGCGCGACGCCACAGGCGCACCTGCTCATCACCGTATTTCTCAGCGGTCATTTTCTTGTCGAGGCCTTGCAACTGGCCATACGATTTCTCATTAAGTCTCCAAGACTTGTACACCGGCAGCCAGTCCATGTCCATGGCTTCGAGGGCAAGGTTCAAGGTCTTGATGGCGCGCTTCAGGTAAGAAGTGAAGCAGATTTCAGGTTTGTAACCGTTCTCTTTCAGCGTTTTGCCTGCTTCGATGGCTTCTTGGACGCCTTTTTCAGAAAGGTCGACATTGGTCCACCCCGTAAAGAGGTTCAATTTGTTCCATTCACTTTCACCGTGACGGATGAGGATTAATTTCTTCATTGTTTAATTGTTATTGTTGAATTAATTACGTTGAATCTTCGATTTGTTTAATCGTTGTTTTCTTTTCTGGGTCGGTGTCGTTTTGGCTGTTCTTCTTTGATCTCAGTTTCTTCGGTAGCTTCTGTTGACGGCTCCGTCGATATTTCCGTTGGTGCTACTTCGACCTTCGGCATCTCAGCCTCGATACGACGGAAAATATCATCCTTGTCTCTCGGCCTTGCCTCATCGTGCCACTTGAAGCCTGACAAATAACGGCTACCTTCGTTCAAGTCCTCCTCAGGGTACATGGTCTCCGAAATACCATTGAAGCCTTTAATTCTGGAAACCCCGTTGTCTTTCATCTCAATGACCATGGTCTCCGACTTCGAGACATCGATGCCTATAAGTCCTCCGTCGTCATCACGAATCCAATAGATGGTCTCGGCATTGTCGCCGTCCACGTTGACATTATGGATATCGCCGTCCTTGAATAGTGAGGTGATGTCCATCCCTTTGATTTGGTTGAAACCCTCAATGGTATCTTGTGAAATGATGAAAGCGTTGCCTTTTTGAAGCACCCATTCCACCGTGCTTTCCTTGATTTTGATGTCGATATCCGTGCCCGACATCTGACTGTCTTCAGCCCAAAGGATAGGTGCCACCCGCATTCTAATGGTGGAATCGGACATCAAATAAGTCAAAGTGTCGCATTTGCCTTGCAGGTCTGACTTAAAGAAGCGCACATGTCGGCGGGCGATGAGTTTCTTGGCTTCTTCCTGTTGTTTGTCGAAATACAAAAACAAGGTGTCGCCATGGATATATAGCGAATCGCCACCATCATAGCTGATGGCGTATGCGCTATCGGTGGCAAAACTAAGGCCTTGGTCCTCCCACATCTCCACATAATCGCCACGCATGACAACCTTATAGGAGGTGTCAATCATGTCCACTTGACTATAGGCCTGGGCCAAGCCCTGATTACGATCATAGAAAATGGAGTCCGACCACATCAGTTGGGTTTCATTGTGCATGAATGGACGCTGGTCAAGATACACATGGTCTTCATTTACAAGATAATAGCCATGTTTTCCTTCTAACACATTCTCCTTGTTGATAATGGTAGTAGGCCCCTGAAACCACATCTTTTCGATGCCTGTGTTATAAAACAAGGTATCGGTGTACATCTGGTATTTCGGGCTGTAGACTTCCACATTCTCAAAAAACGAGAACTCTTTTAGACGGTCGCGGTAATAGCCGTAATGGCTTTTCAGGGTTTTGTCGCCACGCACCGTTGTCGCACTATCGGGGTAGCTGGCGAGATGCAGGTTGCGGTCGTAGGTCAGATACTCGGTGTAGAGTGTGGTGGAATCGTCTATTAACCGTACATTATCAAAAAACTCCGCAAAGCGCGTATTACCGTCATAATCAAGCAAATCGCTGAAAACTTCAACACTATCATTGACGATGATGTGTACGTTTTGGAAAGCGTTGAAACTGTTGGTTTTCTGATAGAAATAGGCCGAATCACAGAAGAAATAAGCCGAGTCATGGCGCATCTTCACATGGCCAATCAAGCGCTGCATGTCGCCCATGCTCTTTGAAAAAGTAGCCACGTCGTAATGCTCGATATGGATGCGGGTCTTCTTGCGTTGCACAGTGTCTTGCTCCTGAGCCACAACGATTTGCGACAACAGGAGGAAAAAAGACGCTATGAGCAACAACTTAGCTTTCATCACTTCTATTAATGCCGCAAAATTAAGATTATTATACGAATTGAGAGAGGAAAACGAAAAAACATCTATTTTTGACACGATATTATAAGACACGCTTCGCGTCACTGCGAGGAACGAAGCAGTCCAGAAAACGAACCTCTAGATTGCTTCGTCGTTCCTCCTCGCAATGACGCAAAGCGATAACAAAACTAACGCATTATGACCATAAAAGAAGCCCAAACCGCCGTTGACGAATGGATTAAGACTTACGGCGTGCGTTATTTCAGCGAACTGACCAACATGGCCCTGCTGACCGAAGAAGTCGGTGAGTTGGCCCGCATCATCGCCCGCACCTATGGCGACCAATCGTTCAAAGAATCGGACAAAAACCGAAATATGGCCGACGAGATGGCTGATATCCTCTGGGTGCTACTCTGCCTCGCCAACCAAACTGGTGTTGACCTCACAGAAGCCTTCGCCAAGAACATGGAGAAGAAGACCTCACGGGATAGGGAACGGCATATTCACAACGACAAATTGCGCAACCCCATCGCATAAAAAATGTGGAGACGGCGTGCACTCCGTCTCCACAAAAAACAATGAATTCAAGATGATTACAAATTACATTGTCGTTTTTGCCCAAGTGTCTTTCAACGCCACCGTGCGGTTGAAGACCAGATGATTGGCTGTGCTGTCCTTGTCGACGGTGAAATAGCCGATGCGCTGGAACTGGAAGTGGTCGAGCGGCTTGGCATCGGCCAAGAATTCCTCCACGTAGCACACGGGACGTACCTCAAGCGAGTTGGGGTTCATCATCTCCTTCATGGCTTCCAATGCAGTCTTGCCTTCGTTTTGCAAACGAGCGAGTTCGTCGCGCGGATTTTCTACCTTCCAAAGGCGGTCGTACATGCGCACCTCGGCCTCGAGGCAACGTTCACAACTCACCCAGTGGATGGTACCTTTCACCTTACGGTTGGCACCAGGCATGCCGCTCTTGGTGTCGGGGTCATATTCAGCGTAGACTTCCACGACCTCACCGTTTTCGTCCTTCTTGCAGCCTGTGCATTTCACGATGTAGGCGTTCTTCAGGCGCACCTCGTTGCCAGGAGTCATGCGGAAGTATTTCTTCGGCGCATCCTCCATGAAGTCCTCTTTCTCAATCCACAGCTCGCGGCTAAAGGCAATCTTGTGGCTGCCAGCCGTTTCGTCCTCGGGGTTGTTAATGGCTTCCATCTCCTCCACCTGTCCTTCAGGATAGTTGGTGATGACGAGCTTCACGGGATTGACCACAGCGGCCACACGAGTGGCAGTGGCGTTGAGGTCTTCACGGATGGCACTCTCCATCAAGGCGAAATCGTTCAAGGCATCGTAGGTAGTGTAGCCAATCTTGTCGATGAACTTATGGATGCCTCCTGGTGTGTAGCCACGGCGACGGAAACCGCAAATCGTGGGCATACGCGGGTCGTCCCAGCCGCTCACCAAGCCCTCATTAACAAGGACGAGCAGGTTACGCTTGCTCAAAAGGATATAGTTGAGGTTGAGCTTGTTGAACTCAGTCTGGCGCGGACGGTTATCATCCATGTTGTCGCCTTCACCACGAATTTCTTTGAGCCAATCGACAAACAAATCATACAACGGACGGTGCACCACAAATTCTAAAGTGCAGAGCGAGTGGGTGACGCCTTCGAAGTAGTCGCTTTGTCCGTGGGCGAAGTCGTACATCGGGTAGGCGTGCCACTTGGTGCCCGTGCGGTGGTGTGGCGTGTCAACGACACGATAAATAATCGGGTCGCGGAAGTGCATGTTCGGGTTGGCCATGTCAATCTTGGCGCGGAGCACCATCTTGCCCTCGCCAATTTCGCCGT
>JAEEGH010012033.1_pt1 | contig 19521 bp, 14 predicted proteins | sample 9134181 | NCBI WGS metagenome assembly JAEEGH01 (sample SAMN16246544, study PRJNA631951) | gut metagenome | biome: gut microbiome; feature: rumen; material: DP-attached | host: Bos | place: Iran: Karaj | collected 2018-10 | reverse complement strand
CTGTTTTCACGAAGGTGATTGGCAAGGAATTGCACATCTATTATTCCGGCGATTCGCTCTTGGAAACACCGGACCCTGCTGTCGTTCACCGGAAACTGACGCCGGAGGAATCGAAGAAAATCCATGCGGAGTTCGAAGAAAGGAGCGTCGGTACGCCTGCACATGGGACCTTTATTAACGAGATGATATTCCCGCTGGATATGCCGGTCTATACCATCACGTACCACAGGAATGTCAAGGATTTCAAGGGCTATGAGCCCCTGGAGTTGGATGCTTCTGAATTGCCGCTAGAGCATTTCGACTTGCCGTAGTATTTCGACCTTATTTGTATATTAATTTTATGCTTTGCCGATTTCCTCTTTTTTTTGTTGTTTTGTCTGTAGTGGCTTTTTGGGGGGCTTCGTTTGCGGTTGATGTTCCGCTTGATTCCGTGATGCACCTGTTTGTTCAGGATTACATGGAGCCAAAGCTTGTGCCGGATGATAGTGCGTTTGAAAACTCTCAAAAAAATTCGGACTTCGGGGAATCTGCACCTATAGCTGTTCAGCAAGAATACAAGAAAAGCGAGGCTTTGCGCACAGCGATGGAATCCGCTCTGGTTGAAGGTCGTATTGAAGATTTCAGGAAAATTGTGAGTGAAGTTGAAACGTTTGAAAAATCGGCAAAGTTCGTTCATCTTTTTTTGAATCGAGACAAAATTTTGATAAGGTATTTTGCCAAAGACTTTGATTTTATTTGCAATCTTGACTCTATGGAACAATTAAATATTGAACACTTTTATACGAACTTTAATCATTTTTTGTACGATGAATTAAAATCTCGAATTGCAACGGGTGAACTTGAAAAATCGCTCGATGAAATTGAAGATGCTAGCGACCGTGCATTTATTTATATTCTTCTTCATGCATTTATTGAAAGCAACGAAGAAGTTTCGTTTTTGATTGAAAAGTACAAGTATCAGTTGACAAAAAAAGAACAGTTGAGATATCTTGTCAGAAAATATTGGAGTAAGATTGATTATGATTTGGATTATTATCGTGCATTATCAATGGGCGCTTCGATTTCGACGTTCTTGGGGAAAATTTCGGATACGACAGGAATTGGTTTTGGCGGACTTCTGGCTTTCGACATGATTCGAAAGAATCTCTTTTTTGAATGGGTTGCCACGTTTCAAAGTAATTCCATTAAGGGGAAAGATTCATTATGGATTGACGATATGAATTTCTTCGATTTTAATTTTGGATACAAATTTTTGAAAAAGAAATATGTTCACTTGTATGGCTTTTTGAATACTGGCATAGGAATTGCAGATTTGGCTTGTTTTGATGATTCTGATGGAATGAGAACATGCTCGAACTCCCCGCATCAAATTTATCCGATATATGGAGCTGGCGTTGTATTGGACCTTTTTTTTACGGATGTTAGCGAAAATCACATGGGACTTCGCTTTAGAGGTGGGGTGAAAAATATTTGGGCAGATAAGATTGTCAAATCTTCGGGATTCCGTTTGTACGCATCTATTGAATGGTCGATTTTGAATTATAAAAAGAAAAATTTTGCTTTTGAATATGCTGGGGACCCTCCAAAATGATTTTAAAACGTTTGTTCCTGCTTTTATTGCTTTTCTTTTCGTTTGACTATGCCGAAGATTATTTGAGGGCTTCGAGTATAATCAAACATGAGTATGTTATTAAAAAGCTTGAAACCGCTCCTGTTGCCTATTTCGGCTGGGAAGGGGATTATCAACTGTACAAAGAAGACCTCTTGAAAATGGGAAAATTTGATGTCGCTTACCCGTCGATATACAAAGCTTTTATCGGTTGGAAAGAAATGTTTCAAGAACGTCAGAAAAGGCTTTTGACCGAAGCTCCGGAAATATATCGTAAAACTTTTGAGTTGCACAAAAAAACAGATGTCTTGACAGACTTTTATTTAATCCATAATGTTATTCATGTTGATTTAGTTTATGATAAAAATAAAAAGACATGGCATGCTCCAAAACCTGAAGAATCAAAAAAATCTATTTTTGTATTTGGCTATGTTGGTCCTGATATTTTAAAAGATTCTACTTCGTGGTCTATTGTTCATCGTTTGTTGCTGCTGCCGCCACGAACGTCTTCTTGGCAGGCAGGGAATGGTAAAAAACATATATATTTCCTTGATGGTTTTTCGGGATCTTGCTCTAATTTCGATAATTGCTCTCACGAGAATACTCGTTATTTCCCGTATCATTTGAAATACGATGTTCGACCGAATTCTGCGATAGATGTGCGTGAAAGAATGGAATCTTTTATTTCGAATGGCGATTATTCGGCTGCGTGTCTGTTGGCTGATTCTGCGGATATGTCTGTTCGTTCAAAGAATCTTCTTAAAATTTTGAATCATGATTATGAATTTATCAAAAATAAAGATTCGACACAGTTCTATCTTGATAAATACAATAATTACACCTATGCAGATAACGTAGACAACCTGTTAGAAACGATTGTTCGAAATCAAAATGAAGACGGCTCATATTGTGCGTCGCTGCAAGGCATTTCGAGAAAAGATAGTGCTTTGGTTTGCAAAATAGTGCAAAAAATTGCTTCAGAAGCACGACCCGATTATATTTTCACGCAAGAAGGCGGATGGCGCTTTAACATGTCGTTTGATGTTGGAAAACATTTTTTAGTTGGGAATTATTCTGGTGTTGACCCCTCTTGGTATTTGGGTGTTGATATTAATGGTTATGTGAAAAAATATTTCTTTGGAATTGGTGTTGCCGCTCGGGATTTTGAATCGAAAAACGATTCCTGCACGTCTAATAATTTAAGCCTCTTTTATACAGCGGGTTATTTGTGGCTAAAAACAAAATATATCGAGAGTGTGGCCTTTGGCAATCTTGGATTTTCTACATACAATGTTTCGGTTTTACGTAATAACAACGAAAAAGAATATTTTAGCGGATCCTTTTTTCTTTATGGGTTAGGCGTTTATTTTGATGTGCTTTCCCCTAATCACATAGGCTCTCCTTCTAAAGGTAACTCGTTCGCAAATCGTTTCGGTGCTCGATTGAAGTTAGGTTTTCACAACATGAACATTTCTGATGTTGGGCATGTCAATGGTTTTTCTCCCTATGTTTCGCTGGGATTTACGTGGCTTTTTATGAGCATTGAATCGAAATATCAAATGCCTTATAAACCGCAAAAAAGTTTTCTCTATGGAGGAATATACGTAGACTATATTGATTTGGGATTATAAAATTCCAGGATAGTTTTTTTTTCTATTTTTTCTCTGAACATGAAACGTCTTGTCGCCATTTTGTTGCTTGTTTCGTCGGCTGTTTTGGCCGAACCGTTTACGCATGACGGGTTGTTTGCAAGTGCTGCGATGGGCGTTGGCTATGCTTCGTTTGAAAATGCGGATAGCAAGGAATCGCTTACGGCCGATGGATTCGGCATGAAACTCCATGGTAAATTGGGCTATTATGTCGTTCGTGATTTGGCGCTGCATGCGGACTTGGGCTATGTGATGTATTCGAACTTCCGCGAAGCGCGGTATGGCATCCCGACGTACGTGGATCACGATTTTTACGTGGTGAGTTCTGTCTTTGTCGGTGGCGGTGCCACGTACTATGTACCGACTTGGAACAACGTATTTTTAAGCGGTGCGCTAGGCGTGACTGGCTACAGGCTCAACTGCCACAAGTATTCCGGGAACACGGGGCTTCGTGCCTTCAGTTTCGATATCGGCGCTGGCAAGGAATGGTGGGTAAGCGAACGTCTTGCCTTAGGAGTTTCGGCATCGTTCAATTCCGGTGAGTACTGGTCTGAGGGCGATGGCGTATTCCGCTCGTCTTCGATTATGCTGAAAATGTCAATTTCTTTCCATTAAAAAAAGTGGCCTTGGAACCATGTCCAGGACCACAATGTTTGAGGTGTGTTTTTTTTTGCCTTAGAGCCGCGGGCGGTCTTCTGTGAGCCTCAAGCGACTCGTTTCAACGAGTCGTGGAGGGGAGAGCGAGGCGAAGACGTCGGTTCTTTTTACAATAGAGCCGAGCGGTCTAGAGCCGCGAGCGGTCTTATACAGCTTCGGCAGCCTTTTTCAGAGCCTCGGCTTTGTCGGTCTTTTCCCACGTGAAGCGGTCGCCGGTGCGGCCGAAGTGGCCGAGGGCTGCGGTCTGCACGTAACCCGGCTTGCGGAGGTCGAGCATCTTTTCGATGCCTGCCGGAGAGAGGTCGAAGAACTGCGGGACGAGTGCTTCAATCTTGCGGTCGTCGATCTTGCCGGTGCCAAACGTATTCACGAGCACGGAAACAGGTCTCGGATAACCGATGGCATAAGCGACCTGGACTTCGCAACGGCGGGCGAGGCCGGCTGCGACGATGTTCTTGGCAACGTAACGGGCTGCGTAAGCACCGCTGCGATCGACTTTGGACGGGTCCTTGCCACTGAATGCGCCACCACCGTGACGGCCCATGCCGCCGTAGGTATCGACGATAATCTTACGGCCCGTGAGACCGCAGTCGCCGTGCGGGCCGCCGACAACGAACTTGCCGGTCGGGTTCACGAGAATTTCGGTCTTCTTGTCCAAAAGCTTTGCCGGGATGACCTTCTTGATGAGTTCTTCGTAGATGGTCTTCTTGATGACGGAGTGCTTGAGCGGCTTGCCGTTCACGAATTCGTCGTGCTGGGTGGATATGACGACGTTGTGCACACGGACCGGGCGATCCTTTTCGTCGTATTCGACAGTGACCTGAGACTTTGCATCCGGGCGAAGCCACTTGATTTTGCCCTTTTCACGGAGTTCCTGGATTTTGGCCATGAGCTTGTGGGCGAGGCTGATCGGGAGAGGCATCAGTTCCTTGGTGTCGTCGCAAGCGTAACCGAACATCATGCCCTGGTCGCCAGCACCTTGTTCTGCTGTGTCCTTGCCTTCGGCTGCCTTGGCGTCAACGCCCTGGGCGATATCCGGAGACTGCTTGTCCATAGCGACGAGCACGGCGCAGCCCTTGTAATCGAACTGCAGGTCTGGGTTCACGTAGCCGATGTTCTTGATGGTGTTGCGGGCAACTTCCTGAAAATCAACAACAGCCTTGGTGGTGAGTTCGCCACTGATGACGACGAGGCCTGTGTTTACGAGCGTTTCGCATGCGACACGGCTGTTAGGGTCCTGGGCGAGGCAGGCGTCGAGGATGGAGTCGGAAATCTGGTCGGCGACCTTGTCCGGGTGGCCTTTAGAAACAGATTCGGAGGTAAAAAGATAATGTGCCATTGGGGGCTCCTATTATAATAAATCCTTTAAAATTCTTTCTATGCGTAAATTTAGTTAAATGCATAGACTGTGGCAACGAAATTGCAATCCAAAACGAGTTTTTTTTACTCCAAAAAGCCACTAATAACAAAGACCTATTACCAGTAATTACACTTTTTACTTCCTACCGCCTACTTCCTACTATTTTTCTATAATTCCATTGGATTCCCATGGAAACAAGGAGCGGATATGGATTTGCTTTCTTTCAGAGCTTGGCTTGACGACTTGCTTGAACCTAAATCTTTTAACGACTTTTGCGTGAACGGACTTTGTGTAGAAGCTAATGACAAAGTAACTAAAATTGTAACGGGCGTGAGCCTGCGCGACCAGCTTATCGATGCTGCGATTGAAGAAAAGGCGGACTGCATCATTGTCCATCATCCGAATGGTTTTTGGAAAGGCGAGAGCCAGCTTCCGGTGGGGAAGTTCGGTGAACGGCTCCGCAAGCTTATGCGTAACGGCATTTCGGTGTTTGGCTTTCATTTGCCGCTTGACGGTCACCGCGAAGTTGGCAACAACGCCATGATTGCAAAGAGTCTCGGGCTGAACGTCGTTCAGGAGTTTATGTACGAAGGGCTGAGGACTATCGGCGTCATTGGGGAATGGGAATCGCCTGCGACGCGGGAAGAGTTTTTGGATCGCCTCAACAAGACTTTTACGCATGGCGTTCAGAACTATTTTTTCCATGGGCCAAAGCAAATCAAGCGCATCGGCATTTGTAGCGGCAGCTGCGGTGTTTCGGGAATCAGGGAAGCGATGGACTTGAATTGCGACGCGTTCATCACCGGTAGCATCAAGGAAGAAATTCCTATTTATTGTGAGGAATACGGAGTCAATCTGGTTTCGTGCGGGCACCATCGGACGGAGGTTTTTTGTGTGAGTGCGCTGGCCGCAAAAATCCAGTCGGAATTGAATATTTCCGCGAAGTTCATAGACTTAGACAATCCTATATAAACAGTAGTTTGTGTGCTTTTTGTCACATGTTGTCTAAAATTTATGGTCTAAAAATCCTATAAACTGGTTTAAAATTCTGTTTTCTTGCGTTTGTTATCAAAAGTAATGAAAAAGACGGATTAAAACCTTTGCATTTTTAGGGGTCTTTTTTTAAATTTCCCTTAAATGAATTTTGTAAAGACATCGATCCATTTTCAAAAGTCATCCCGGATGCTGACCGTCAAGGTTCCTGCATTTCTTTTCCGTGGTGGACTTTTTGTGCGGATTTTGATGATTACCGGGTTCGTTCTTTTCTTGGTCCAGATTCTTTCGACTTCGGTCTATGATGGCGTTTTGAAGCATGCGTTTGCGAGCCGTCAGAAGTTGAACAAGGAACTGACTCAAATCCAGAGCACGGTTGATTACATTTCAAACACTTCCAATGATTTTTTCAAGGCCGAGAAGATGCTTCATGCGAAGCTAGGACTTGTGTTGCCGGACGAAGCATCTCGTAATTTGGCGACGGGTGGACATATCGAACCGGAAGTGCAGCTCTTGCGCAATACTTCTCCTGTTTTTGAACGTACCGCCAAGATGCACGAAGACGTATGGCGTATGTTTGGAAAAATCCAGAACAACGAAAAGTCTTTTGATGATCTGACAAAGTATATAGATCAAAGCCGCTCTGTGTGGCGCTATATTCCGTCGGTTTCTCCGACTGCCGGTCGTTATGCCTCCGCTTTCGGTCCGCGTATTCATCCGGTGACGGGTGAAATTGGCAAAATGCACCAGGGCATTGATATCGCCAACGATCGCTGGACTCCGGTTTATTCTCCGGCGGATGGCGTGGTTGAAATTTCCCAGCTGAGTTCCTCGTTTGGGAATTTTATCGTCCTGAATCATGGCAATGGCCTCAAGACCCGTTACGGGCACTTGCAGATGTCTGCTGTGAGCCCAGGCGAATTTGTACATCGTTATCAAATTCTTGGCTATATGGGCAACACTGGTCGATCTGTCGGTCCGCATCTCCATTATGAGGTTTGGCGTAACGGCGTCCCGGTGAACCCTCTTCCTTATATTCTCCCTAACGACTATGAAGTCGACTAATTCTCGCTAGCGTTTTTTACGCTTGGAGGGGCGCGCCCGAGGAGGGTGCTGTGAAAAATTACGGCTGTTTTGTGCCGGCCTTTGCTTGTTGCGGCCTGGCGCTTTTTTCGGTCACGTATTCGTGTCCGATGTTTGTTGAATTCTATCCTGACCCGAAGGATGTTTCGGATAAGGAAGGCGAATACGTCGAAATCCTCTTGGATGATTTTCGTGCAGAATCGCTTTTTGTGCGGTTTGAGTCCAAGGCGGTTTTGTCGTTTGCGTGGCCGGACGCGGAGCGGCTGGTGCTAGTGCACGATTCGTCGCAATGCCAGGCTGTGGAACCTGCGGCGACGGTTCTGCTGAATGCGCCGCCGGATTCGCTGCATAGTTCATCGCAAAGTGAATTGCGCGGTCAAGATGCGCCGAGAAGCGTCGCTTGTGGCTCTTTAGGGAATACGACGCTCCCGAATTCCAGGGAGTCTGCTTGGAAGCTCTGGGCGGGCACTTGCGTGGATTCTGTGACGGTTCCGCGACCTAAACCAGGAAAAGTCATTCAGCGCGTGGGAATGACGGACGAATGGACTTTTGTTGATTGGGCGTTTGGCGCTCAGGATAACAAGGAACAGGATTCGCTGTTGGTCGCGAGGATGTTTGCCGGTGGAACGTCGCTGTTGCGAGTGACGGAAGTTCATCATTGCCCCGAAGAACCCATGCCGGAGTGGGTGGAACTCCACAACGCGAGTGCGTACGCTTTGCCGTTGGATGCGTTCCGCTTTTGCGACCGTGGTGGCGCTTTGGGGCTGGCGGGGGATTCCATTCGGCCGTTCCAGACCGTGCTTGTAAGCAAGGATACTTCATCGCTCCGGGCTGTACTGGGGATTCCGGATATCAGGCTTATCCAGGTGTCTTTGGGCTTTTTGAATAACGTTGAAGGAACTCTTCGCCTTTGTTTCCGCAATGACGTTATCGACAGCGTCTATTGGAACAAGGCTATGGTATCGTGTCCGTCGGGATTCAATCCGCTGACGAATCGCCGGGAATATACGCCGGGATTTCTGCCGCGTGGCTCGCAAAGTCAAGTGCATGCAAATGCACCGAATCACTTGATTGAATACAAACTATCGTCTCGTGTGGTCTCGAAAAAAGGTGCTCCACTCCGTGTCCGTGTGGAATCCGAAAATGATGTAACGGTATCGCTTTTGGATTCTGCGGGGCGTCGCGTCTGGAAGTCCGTGGCCTCTGCTATGTCGAATGAATGGGTGAAGGTTCCGGTGCAGGAATATCTTGGAATTGGCGTGGGCTTTGTCGCTTTGTCTGTGGGGGAGTACGAAGATGTTGTCGGTATTCTTGTTCGCCCGTAAGGTGTCATGCGCTTGGCTTGGTGCCTTGATTTTGTCTGTAGTTTCGCTGTGTTTTCCCGGAATCGTTCATGCATCGGAAGGGCGTACGCAGTTCGCATCGCTTTTGGCGGGCGGGACTGGCCCGAAGGGACTTGGCGGGTTCAATTCGACTCCGGCGCGTTTTGCGGAAGGCGCTTATGGAGTGTCCTATTACTGGCTGGACGATGTTGACGAGATTTCTTGGAACTTGTCGCTCGATTTCGGAAGCGTGGCATATCGCGTGGGTGCGTTTGTCAGTTACCAGTCGATGGATTCGCTGTACCGGAATTCTTATTCGGAGTTCTCGTTTGCAAAGACGTGGACGCGTGCTGCTGTGGGGATGAGCTACGGACTAGGTATGGAGTGGATTCCCGGTGGCGATTTTTGGGCGCGTCATCGGTTCAAGTGGGGAGGCGTCTTTAAGTGGCGATACGTTTATCTGTCAGGAATGCTGAGCGGATTCATGGATGAAGGCGTTTCGCCTACCGTGGGCGTCCACTGGGATTCGGACGATGCGATTGCGACTTTTGCGGAAAGCGATTTCGACTACCTGTACGTGGGTGCCGATTTTCGATGGAAGTTCCTGGATGTCGTGACATGTTATCGGTTTCCTGATTTTGCAGTCGCAATTCAGCTGTCGGTTCGGTGGGGGCGATTGGGTGCCTCGTATGCGCGGGGGTTCCATCATAATTCTTTGGGATGGAATGGCGTTCATGTATCGCGATGGATGAGATGAAAGAGAAAAAATAAACTAAATTTACATGTATGAAAAAAGTCGTCCTTCTGCTGCTTGTTCTGTCCATTTTTTCTGTCGCCAAACCGGTGAAGCATTCATCGCAGAAAAAGCAAGCGAAGGTCGAAATTGTGGAGACTGCAGCATCGGAAGATGCTGCGGAATCGGCGAGTGCGGCTGAGTCGTCCGTGAATGATGAGGCTCCGGAAACGGGTAGTTCCGCTGGGGGAGAAACCCTAGTCGATTCGACTTTTACTTTGTACATCCATCCGATGAATTTCATCGCTCCGTATTCGCATTTTTGGGGCGGCTTCAATGTTCCGAACGGGGTTACCGACTACCCGGCGTTGAACTTGACGTTTGAATGGAAACTTTTTGAAAAGTCTTCTTTGGTGACGATGCCGCACTATGTACGGGTGGATCGTTCCGATGACGGCTACAAGATTTACGATATCGGCTTACAGGAAAGCTATCGCTGGTATGGCGTTGGCGGAAGGTGGAGGTATCTTGAAACGGGATTCCTGTTTAGTCATCTGCATATCAAGTCGGATAATGACGGCGGCTTTGACGGCTGGCTGTATGGCTTTATGCTCAATGGTGGCGTGAAGAAAATTTTGAACGGTGGCGAAGGTTTCTTGGGAAAATTCGCACTCTCGTTGGATGTCGGGCTGGGCTACACCTGGACGACGGATTTTGAAGCGGACCGTGACAGGGCGTATTTCAAGATGGACAAGGGTTTTGTCATCGATGTGAATTGCGCACTTGGATTCCAGATATAAGATCAATTAGGATTCGAAGTTAAGCCGTCATTGCGAGCGCAGCGCGGCAATCTAAAAACGAAAAGCACTTCTCAAAGAGAAGTGCTTTATCGCGGGATAGACGAGGCTTGAACTCGCAACCTCCGGCGTGACAGGCCGGTGCTCTAACCAAAATTGAGCTACCACCCCAAATCGTTTCCGATTTTCGGTAGTGGACGATAACGGATTCGAACCGCTGACATTCTGCTTGTAAGGCAGACGCTCTGAACCAGCTGAGCTAATCGTCCAAAAAGTTACTTATCTTTCTTCTTGTCGCTGTAGAGGATTCCGAGAGGGATGACTACAACGTAGGCAATCGTCAAGATAATCGGTGCAACCGAGAGACTCACCGGATTATCTGCAGGGCCTGTGGCAAGGCAGAGAAAACCGATGAAAAGTAGCAAAATGCCAACACCAATAAGAATAAGATTCTTTTTATTTAACATTTTCTACAACCTCTAGTTAACGAGCCAAATATACAAATATTAAAACTCTTGTCAACTGAAAACGGGCTTCGGGTCGAAAAAAAAGGTAAAAATCTTTTTGTAGATGGGGAGGGGATGATGACGAAAAAAATGCTCAATAAACGAAAAGACCTCTCTTTCGAGAGGTCTTTGTCGCGGGATAGACGAGGCTTGAACTCGCAACCTCCGGCGTGACAGGCCGGTGCTCTAACCAAAATTGAGCTACCACCCCAGTGGTTTTGTTTGTTGGGTCTTTCAACCGAACGACCCAAATATAAAAAGATTTAATTCGTGTGTCAAGGGATATGGGCTGTTTTCTTTGATTTTTTTTGTTTTTTTGAATAAAAGGAGATGCCTGCTCGGTGGCAGGCATGACATTCTCTCGTCTATAACTAATGACCAATGACTAACCACTAACCACTCGTCTAACGTTGACCGGGATATTTGACACGCGTGTGGTACGTTCCGTCGAGGCTGTGGAGGAACGCCTCTTCGAGCTTGGAAAGTTCCTTTACAGACAAATTGCTTTCGTTGAACTGCCCGTCCATGAACTTGTCCATAATCGTCCTGTGGATCATGGATTCGAGCGCTTCGGAAGAGGTGTCTGTCATGGAGCGGCTTGTCGCTTCGATGACGTCTGCCAACATGAGAATGGCGGTTTCCATGCTTTGCGGCTTGGGACCCTTGTAGCGGAAATCCTCTTCCTTGATTTCTTTTCCGGTTTCTTTGGCGAGTTCTTTTGCCTTGTGCAAGAAATACTGGATGAGCGTTGTTCCGTGGTGTTCCAGAATTCCGGAGGCGACCAGTTCAGGAATCTTGTATTCCTTGGCGAGAAGCGCACCCTGCGAGACGTGTCCCGTGATAATCTTGACGGACTGGTACGGATCCAAATTGTTGTGCGGGTTCACGCCTTGTTTCTGGTTTTCTGTAAAGTATTCCGGACGCATCGTCTTGCCGAGATCGTGGTAGAGCGCCATGACGCGGACGAGGAGCGAGTTCGCCCCGATGGTTTCGGCAACTCCTTCGGCGAGGTTCGACACCTGGATGCTGTGGTGGAACGTGCCCGGTGCAAGTTCCGAAATGCGCTTGAGTGCCGGCCTGTTGAAGTCGGACATTTCCATGAGCGTGAGCACGGTCGTGATGCTGAAGACTTTTTCGAGGACGTGAATCAAGAGCACGGAAGCGACTGCGGTAAAGACGATGATGTTGGCGCTTGCGGCGATGAGCGTCTGGTAGAACGTGACAAAGTTGAATCGGTTGCGGAGCAGGAGCATTATGCTGATGGCAAGTGCGGCGGCGACAATGCCTACAATCATGCTCCATGCAATCTGCACGCGGTAGCGTATGCGGAACAGCGGCGAAATCACGGCGATGTTCACGATAAGGCTAGTGAGTGTCGCGGCGAGGTCGTATCCGTTCAAAATGCCGAAGAAGCCTGCGGAGAACGTGGCAAAGGCAAGTCCCATGCGCGAATCATAAAGAATGGTCGCGATGACGGGCGTGAAGGTTATCGGGTACAGCCACATGAAATCCACGGCGTCCGGGAGAATGCTATCCGGTTTGTTGAGAGTCCCGGAAAGGTTGTGGACTGCCCAGAAGGCAAGGAGTTGCAACAGCGTGAGGAAGAACAGGCTCCACAGCTGGCGCGGTGTCCTGAACATAGTGCGTGTCGGCATGTAGAAGCAGAACGCGATAAGGAGCGTGAGAATGATGATGAATACGAGAACGTTTCCGTATGGGGCGGTGAGCTTCTTTGCGTTTTCTTCGCTCTGTTGCGCCATCTGGAGGGCGTCGATTTTTTCAAGGATTTCCTTGGTGATGGGAGCGCCTTGAGTTACAATTTCCATGCCACGCGGGACCATGCCCTTGATGAGCGTTACTTTGTTGCTAGCATCGAGCTTGCGCGCTTCGGTTTCTTTTTCGAGATAGAAAATGTTCGGACTTGTAAAGACGTAGAGCGCTTCGTAGAATGCACTCTGCAAACCCTGCTCCACGGAAAACGCCCTCTGCAACTGGCTGAACGCTTCGTCGATGCGGCGCTGCATGGGCTGTATTTCGCTGATGTCTATCGTGTTTTCTTCGTTGTCCTTGATGAGCGAAATAAAGGGCTTGTTGTAAATGAGGCTCTTGACGTTCTTGATGTTGTAGTTGTTGCAGAATAGCGAAACTTCTGTTTCTGTCTTGGCGAGAAGCGTGTTCGAAACGCCTTTCTGCATCATCTGGTAGAATACGGACATCAAGGAATCGCGGGCGACAGCGTTTGTACTGAGCGGCTTGATGGCGGTAATGGAAAGGCGCTGTTTTAGCTGGTCGTAGATGCGGGATGCTTCTTGGACCTTCGCCTGGATAGACGGGTCGCTTCCGTCGTCCTTGCTTGCGCTGACGACGGCTTGCATCTTGCCGTATTGTTCCAGCTTTTTAAGGTACTGTTCCAATTCACGTAAAAGGCGCGTTGTTTCGTCGGAGTTGAATTCGAAGATGGCGTTCACCTTTTCGGCGGCGCGTGCTTTTTCGTTCTGGATTTCCTGTTCGGTTTTCGGGACTTCGAACTTGAACGGAGCGACAATCGTTCTAGAACTCAATTGCCCCAGGTGCGGTCGTTCGGCCTGGAGTGCGATGTTCTTGTCGGGGAACAATAGAATGGCGATGAGGATTAAGAGAATCCAACCAATAATCAAATGAATTTTTTTCTCTTTCTTGTTCATTTAATACCCTTCTATTTTTTTAGCTCATTCTGTTCGTAAGCTAGCAAAATGTCTTTGACTAAATGATGCCGTAGGACGTCGGTAGCGCTAAATTCGACTTCGGCGATACCGTGAATGCCCTTGAGAATTTTCATGGCGTGTTCCAAACCGGAAACTTGACCCTTGGCAAGGTCCACCTGACTGGTGTCGCCGGTAATAATCGCTTTGCTGTGGGGGCCGAGGCGGGTGAGGAACATCTTCATCTGGGCGGTTGTCGTGTTCTGCGCTTCGTCCAGGATGATGAAGGCCCGCTTCAACGTGCGACCGCGCATGTAGGCAAGCGGGGCGACTTCGATGGCGCCGGTCTCCTCGTAGCGGTGCAACTTTTCCGCTGGCAGGAGCTCAGAAAGGCTGTCATGGATGGGGCGGAGGTAAGGCGCAATCTTTTCTTTGAGGTCGCCGGGCAAGAATCCAAGGGATTCGCCGGCTTCGACGGCGGGGCGCACGAGGCAGATGCGTTCGGCTTCGCCACGTTCGAGACTGGCGACCGCGAGCGTCACGGCGAGGAACGTCTTTCCTGTACCGGCGGGGCCTTTTGCAAATATGATGTCGTTCTTTTCGACTGCCTTGACCAGTTCGGCCTGTGCGGGAGTCTTTGCGGAGACGCTGATACCGAACCTGTTCCTGAAGACGGGGCTGTCGGGAATGGCTTCGGCAATGCGAGCTTCCTTGGGGCCGAGCATGCGCTCGAGCTGGTGCGCATCCAGAATTTCGCCGTTGCGCGCCGCAATTTTCAACTGATCGAGGACTGCAAGTACGCCCGACATGTCGGCATCGTCGAGGGGGACGATGTCCAGTCCAGGAAGACGGGTGCGTATCTCAACGCAAAAACGGCTCTCCAGTAATCGGAAAACCGTTTCACGTTCGCCTGAAATAATTCGCTTCAGGTTGTCAGATAGTGAGTAATGCCTTATACTACTCTTCATCGCCCGAGGCCGGCTGCTGGATCGGAAGACCAAGCTTGGTCCTTGCATCGAAGATTTCCTTGCGGAGCTTGTGGTTGTCTTCGTTTGCTGCCGCAGCTTCATCCTGGGACTTCTTCAAGGTCTTTTCAGTGATGACTTCCTTCGGGGCTTCCTTCTTCGGCTGTGCTACCGGCTTGGGAGCTTCGCTGCTGTTGTCGCTGTAGCCCGTGTAAGAAGAGGAGTTATCAGAGGAGGTTTCGGTGCTTCCCGTGTAGCCCGTATCGCTGCCGCTGTCGGAGTTAGAGGAACCTGCACAAGCGGTGAAAAGTGCTACGGAGAGGGATGCGAGAACTAATTTCCATTTTTTAAGAGACATTATTTAAGCTCCATTCTAGTCTTTGATGGCTAAAATATATATAGTTGTGACAAAAAAAATGTTAAAAAAGGTAAAAATTGACGATGCAATCACGAAAAAATGATTTTCATGCCTATTCTCAGGTTTTTTTGTCATCAAAAAGTTACGATTCAAAGAAAATTTATGCGAAAAGACGCAATTTCTTAATGAATAAATTGGATTCGTTTTGCGTATTCGCGGGAATGCATGTTGAACCGGGGGGCGAGGAGGCCTTTGTTCAAACATGGACCCGGTTTGTGCAGGATCCGGCATTCTTATATATGACAGGCGTGAACGAGGCTGGGTGTTATCTCGTCTTGGACCCGCGGAAGGGCCGCTCGACGCTTTTTGTTCCGAAAAAGGACCCGTTCAAGGAGTTCTGGAACGGCAAGCGACTTGGGTATGTGGATGGTGAAAACGAAGTCGCTCGCGTGACGGGCGTGGAGGACGTTCGTCCGGTCGATGAACTTTGGGGTTTTGTCGAAAAGCTCGCCGTGGAATACGGGAGCGGTAAGAACGCCGTGGATCATGCTTTCGCTTTCTATTATGAAAAGTTCAAGGGCGACCATAACGAAAAACTCAAGAACGACATGAAAAAGGTGCTCCGCCGCTATAAGATGGATGTGAAGAGCTGCGCCGATTTGCATTTCGAAGACCGCCTGGTGCTGGAACCGGAGCGAATCCACGATGCGCGTGTGGCGCAACAGATTACGGACGAAGCGTTCCGTGCTCTGCTCTCTGCGATGAAAACGATGAAGACCGAACGCGATGCGGCGCTGTTCTTGAACTACGAGATGCAACGCCGTGGCGACGGGGACCTTGCGTTCCCGACGATTGCTGCCGGCGGGAAAAACGCCTGCTGCTTGCATTACGTCAAAAACGACGAGGCGCTACGCAATGGTGAACTTGTCCTGTTCGACTTTGGCGTGCGGTTCGGGACGCTCCATAGCGATATTTCGAGGACCATCCCCGTCAACGGCAAGTTTGACCCTCTTCAAAAAATGTTGTACGAAATCGTGCTGGAATCTGCAAAAGTCTATCAGCGCGTGGTGCGTCCGGGTGTTTCGCTCAAGGAAATCGGCATGATTTGCTGGGAGTTTATCGTGATGGAACTGGAACGCCGCCTGGTGAAAGAAGCTAAGGGTTCGTATAAACTATTGTACGAAAAACGTCCGCATGGCGTGAGTCATTTTATTGGGGAACATATCCATGAAGGGGACCCGGGTTCCCGTTCCTTGGATGTGGTCTTGAAACCGGGAATGCTTATTTCTTGTGAACCGGGATTGTACGGAAATTTTAGTGCGACGATTGACGGCAAACGTTACCGTGAGAGTATCGGAATCCGTATAGAAGATGATTTAATTATTACAAAAAATGGTTTTGAAAATATATCGGAACATATTCCGCGTACAGTCAACGAAATAGAAGCTTTAATGAACTGATTTTGCTATTTTTGGTACAATAAACATTTGGCTAAAAAGGGCATTATAAATGTGGAAAGTTAAGGGTGCTACAAGATTCTTCCTGTCGATTCTAGCGACGGCTTTTGTACAGGCAGGTGTCTTTATCTATGCCCAGAAAATTTTGTCGGGTTCGTTTTTCGCTCAGAATGGACTAATCTGGCAGAGTTTCATGCTGCAAATTTTCTTTATCGCGCCATACGTCCTGATGGTGTTCTTTGCCGGGTTCTTCACCAATAAGTTCTCGAAGAACAAGGTGATGGCGTGGTCGTCGCTTGTGATGACGCTATTCGTCATAGCGCAGTCGGTGCTGGTGACTGTCGATTACCCGCGAATCGCCTTCTGGCTTTCGATCGGGCTGAGTTGCGGCTTTGCAATACACAGTGCGGCGAAGTACGCTATTATTAAAGAGATGTTTGGCGTCCGGAATTTGAGCTACGCCAATGCATTCCTCCAGATTTTTGGCCTTTGCGGCATTATCGCGGCTACGTGGTTTGCTGTTGTCGGCGTGAACCTCATCAATCTCGATCAGGTAGTCTCTTATGAAGCTGTGCGTCGCATTACCTCGAAGTCGGTGGTGATTCCGTGGATCCTCACTGCGGTGAGCGTGCTCGGTACGGTCGCCAACTTCCTTATTCCGCGCGTAAAGTACGAGGACCAGAAAACGAGTCTCAACAAGGTGCGCCGTCATCTGAGCCTTGGCTTCCGCGTGCCTACGCTCCGTGCATCCATCATCGCCCTTTCGATGTTCTGGGCCTTGGCGCAGGTTTTTGTGCTTGTCTATCAGGATGTTTCGGGTTCTTCTACGGTCAACATGATGCAGGACTACATGTCTTTTGCCATCGTGGGTCTCATGATCGGAACGATTGTCGCAGCTCATTTTTCCAAGGACTTTATCGAATCGGGCTTTGTTCCGCTTGGCATGTTTGGGGCTTCGATTTGCATGTTCCTTGTGCCGTTCCTGGTCCATCCGGTGGCTCTCGTTTTGCTCTATTCCCTGACCGGTTTCTTTGGCGGTCTCATCCTTGTGCCGGTCAATGCGCTGTTGCAGTATAATACGCGCCCGAACAACTCCGGTTCCGTCCTTGCGTTTGCGAACATGATTCAGGCTCTTGTGCTTCTCGTGTTCCTTTTCGTGTTCACAACGATGGTTCGCTACACGGATATCCGGCCGCAGTACTACTTTATTGGCCTTGCCGTTATTTCTGTAGGCGTGTTCATTTGGTCCATTTACAACTTGCCGCAAGCGTTGCTGCGCACTTTGCTCCGTTTTGTATTCAGCCGTTACAGGATTCGCGTTTTGAACGTGCAGAACATCCCGAACGAAGGCCCGATTCTTCTCGTCGGTAACCACCACAGCTTTATCGACTGGGCTATGGTGCAGATGGCCGCTCCTCGTCCGCTTTGCATTGCTAGCAACAAGGACCATTTCGACAAGTGGTATTTGCGTGCTGTGCTCAAGCGTCTAGGCATGATCCGTATCGATAACCGCAATCCCAAAATTGCGATGGATAAAATTCACGAAGCGCTCCTTGCGGGTAAAGCCGTCGTGATATTCCCGTCGGGCGAGGTGTCCAAGTCTCCGCATGTGGAACCGTTTACGATTGATTATTCGTCTGCGGTGGAAGGGACGGATGCCCAGGTGATTCCGTTCTACATCCAAGGTCTTTGGGGCAGTAACTATAGCTACAGTTCCTCGAATATGTTCGGTGCCTCGGCTGAACGTTCTGTGACTGTTGCCTTCGGCGAAGCGCTCCCGGCGGATACGCCTCCTAACGAAATCCGTGCGATTATTCGCCGCATTTCTATTGATGCCTGGAACTATGCCGTTTCGTTTGTCCATCCGATTGCCGATAGCTGGATTCGCACTTACAAGAAGTACGTGAAGAACGGGCCTGCCATTTATAGCCCGGACGGTGCGCATTTCTCCGGTTACAAGCTGATGGGCGCCGTGATGGCATTCCGTGGCTACCTCAAGAAGACGCTTGGCAAGCATGAGCAGAACGTGGGCATTATGCTTCCGCCGAGTCCTGCCGGTGTGATTGTGAACCTTGCTCTTTGGGTGATTGGCAAGACAAACGTGAACTTGAACTACACGTCATCTGTCGATAACGTAAAGTTCTGCTGTGACCGTGCGGAATGCTCGACCGTCATTACGAGCCGCCAGTTTGTGCAGAAATTGAAGGGCCGTGGAAACGACTACTCCCAAGTGGCATCGGATAAGGTGCGTTTGCTCTATGCCGAAGATATCATGAAGGAAATCCCGAAGGCGAAAATTGCCGCGTTCCTTGTGCTTTGCATGGTCATGCCGAGTTGGCTTATCCGTCTCTTGTTTGTGAAACATCGTTCCATGGACGACAATGCGGTGATTGTGTTCAGTTCCGGTTCTGAAGGAACACCGAAGGGTGTGGAACTGACTCAGCGCAACATGATGGGCAACATCCAGCAGCTCGCTTGCATCTTGAATGTGAGCCGTGGCGATGTGATGCTTTCGGAACTTCCGCTGTTCCATAGCTTTGGCCTTACGGTGACGACGCTTTTGAACCTCACGGAAGGCTGCCCGATTGTGGCCGTGGCCGACCCGACTGATGTTAAGACAATGTCTCGCGTTTGCGCGGAATTCAAGGTGACAATCATGGTGGCGACCCCGACGTTCCTGCGTGCGTTCACGGTGAGCCGCTACGTACACCCGTTGATGTTCAAATCCGTGCGTATCATTATCGCCGGTGCCGAAGCTCTCCGCCCGGAACTCGCGACGGCCTTCCGCCTCAAGTTCGGCAAGGAAATTTACGAAGGTTACGGCTGCACGGAAACTGCACCGGTCGCCTCGGTCAACACGGAAAATACGTTGTTCGATGACTATACGACTTTGCAGGTGAACAACAAGCCGGGAACGGTGGGCCCTGCGCTTCCGGGAACGCAGTTCCTGATTGTCGATCCGGAGACGAACGAACCGTTGCCGACGGGCGAAGCTGGCATGATTCTCATTGGCGGTTGCCAGGTGATGAAGGGTTACCTCAAGGATGATGACCGCACGAAGAGCGTGATTGTGCAGAAGGACGGCGTTCGCTATTACCGCACGGGCGACAAGGGCTATCTCGACGAAGACGGATTCCTTACTATTGTCGATCGCTACAGCCGCTTTGCAAAGCTCGGTGGCGAAATGATTAGCCTCGGTGCCGTCGAAAAGAGAATCCAGGATACGCCTGTGTTGCAGGGCTGCGATTACGTTGTTACGGCTATTCCGGATGCGACCAAGGGCGAAAAGATTGTTCTTTTGTACCAAGGCGAAAAAGACCCGAAGGACGTGCTCTCGGAATTGCGCGCAAG
>JAEEGH010012032.1_pt1 | contig 19523 bp, 15 predicted proteins | sample 9134181 | NCBI WGS metagenome assembly JAEEGH01 (sample SAMN16246544, study PRJNA631951) | gut metagenome | biome: gut microbiome; feature: rumen; material: DP-attached | host: Bos | place: Iran: Karaj | collected 2018-10 | reverse complement strand
GCCTACCTACTCGACCACGAATGCCGTGGGTTGCGACAGCACCGTCACTCTGCATCTGACCATCAACAACAGCACTGCAGGTACGGAGACCCTCACCGCTTGCGACACCTATACGTGGCATGGTAGCACCTACACGGCCTCGACCAACACGCCTACCCACACCTTGTTGAATGCAGCTGGCTGTGACAGCACCGTCACACTGCACCTGACCATCAACAATAGCTCGACAAGCACTGTAACGGCTACCGCCTGCGACACCTACACCTGGCACGGCACCGCCTACACGGCATCCACCAATACGCCTACCTACTCAACAACCAATGCCGTGGGATGCGACAGCACTGTCACCCTGCATCTGACCATCAACAACAGCACTGCAAGCATCGTGACAGCCTCAGCCTGCGACAGTTACACTTGGCACGGCAACACCTATTCTAACTCCTCTATCGATTCTATCACCACTACCAATGCCGCTGGATGCGACAGTACCGTCACACTGCACCTGACAGTCAATTACAGCAACTCCGGCATCGAGGTAGCGAACGCTTGTAACAGCTTCACTTGGCACGGCACCACCTATACCGCCTCGACCAACACGCCCACCTACACTTCGTTGAACGCTGCCGGTTGCGACAGTGTCACCACCCTCCATCTGACCATCAGCCAAAGTCTTGCAACCGTTGAGACCATCACCGCCTGCGACAGCTATACTTGGCACGGAACCACCTACACCACTTCCACCAACACACCCACCTACTCCACCACCGCCACCGGAGGATGCGACAGCACGGTAACCTTGCATCTTACTATCAATAATAGTACTACCGCCACGGAGACCGCCACTGCCTGCGACAGCTATACTTGGCACGGCACTGCCTACACCGCCTCAACGACCACGCCCACCTACACTTCATTAAACGCTGCCGGCTGCGACAGCATCGTCACCCTGCACCTGACCATCAACAACAGCACTACCGCTACTGAGACCATCGCCACATGCGACTCCTACACCTGGCACGGCACTGCCTACACGGCTTCGACCAACACGCCCACCTACACTTCGTTGAATGCAGCTGGCTGCGACAGCACCGTCACCCTGCACCTGACCATCCATTATAGCAACAGTGCGACGGAGACACTGACGGCCTGCGATTCTTACACCTGGCACGGCACTGCCTACACCACTTCGACCAATACGCCTACCTTCACTACATTGAACGCTGCCGGATGCGACAGTACGGTGACCCTGCATCTTACCATCAATAGCAGCTCCACAAGTTCTGAGTCAGCAACGGCTTGCGACAGCTACTCCTGGCATGGCACCGACTACACCGCCTCGACCAACACTGCCACCTATACCACCACCAATGCAGTGGGCTGCGACAGCACGGTCACTCTGCAGCTGACCATCAACTACAGCACTACGAGCACCGAAAGCGTTACCGCCTGCGATAGCTACATCTGGAACGGCACTACCTATACTAACTCCTCTATCGATTCTATAACATCTACCAACTCCGTTGGATGCGACAGCACTACTATCCTCCACCTCACCCTCAACTACAGCACTTCCGCTATCGAGCTGCTGGCTGCCTGCGACAGCCTTGAGTGGCACGGCACTACCTACACCGAGAGTACCAACACGCCCTCCTTTAGCACCACCAATGCCAATGGTTGCGACAGCACCGTCACCCTGCACCTGACCATCAACTACAGTAGCCGCACCACCATCTTCGACACCGCCACCAACAGCTACGAGTGGAACGGTGAGACTTACACCGAGAGTGGCGAGTATGTCTACGAAGGTCTGACCGAAGCAGGCTGCGACAGTATTGTCGTTCTGCAGCTCACCATCAACCAGGTGGGCATTGCCGACGTGGCCGACCTCGACGGCATCACCATCTATCCCAACCCCACCACCGGCAAACTCACCATCGGAGCCGAAGGGGTGCTGAAAGTGGAAGTATATGACCATTCCGGTCGTCTGGTGGCCACCTTCACCAACACCAACCAACTCGATATCTCACAACTGCCCACAGGTACCTATGCCCTGCGCATCAGCCTGCAGAAGGGCAACACCGTGCGCCGCGTCATCAAGCGGTAACGTACAGGGTTATAAAATGAAAAAGGGTGTCTCGCCCTCTAGGCGAGACACCTTTTTCTTCATAAGTTGTGGTTATTATATATTGTTATACGCCAATCATTTTTTTTCGTATATTTGACCTATATACCACCAATTTTGAGAGCATTGACTTCTCCGCTTTCGCGATGCTTAGCTATCAAAAGTTCAGAGGACTTTCTTCACTCCGACACACTGAGTTTATTTGCTCAATATACACCTCACAATAAATGCAAGGTTTCTTCGAGAGTTTGCTTTCGAGGCAATTTATAGAAGCCTCCATTAGTTCATCGGTTCCCCCGAGGGTGCCCCTCGGGGGGGCTATTCCTCCTGTTGCTTTCTACTGCTTGCGAACATTAGCCTCGAGTGCTTGGCGCACCAGACGTTTGATTTCGAGAGTGCGGGCTTGCAGTTGGTTTTGTTTCTCGGGATTATAAAGCTCAGCATACTGTATCTTGCCGAGGGCAATGTTAGGCTTGGCGATATTTCCTCTAACATCTACGGCAAGGCGCGCAGGAAGGGGACACTTAAGCAACTCGAGGTGGTAGTTGCAGTTACCTGATAGATTGTGGCTACCAGCAATGCATAGCTGGTAGTTATGGAGGTTGAGCAGGAAAGGAAGCACTGTGATTTCCTTACGGAAGACCTGAGCCTCTACACTGATGCTGTCGACACTGATGTTGTTGTCTTTCTCCCGCCAATTCTTGAACTGCAGGAGTTTGGCCATCTGCGCCACGGTGGCATTGTCAATGACCACCAAGTCGTTGCCGCTGATGGCAGCAGCACCCAAGAGGGTGGACATCTTAGGCTTGTAGTAGGCATCGAGGTTGCATTCGGCAGCCAAGTGGAAATTGGCTTTGCCCTCAAAGGCTGCAAGCATAGGCACCAATGTATCGATAGAAGGTATCATATCTAAGAGTTCCTCGATCTGGATATCCAAAAGGTGGAAGTCAAGCCCCACGAAAAGATTGTTGACACGAGGCGAGCGGTAAATGCCGGTGAGCTCCATGCGGGCTGCCTTGCAGGTGAAACCCACCTGCTCGAGAATGGCGGTGCCGTCGTTGAGTGTGACGGAGCCAGCCAAGTCGTTGAGGTCGTTGCCGAAAGCCACGCAGCGATGTATGTGGGTGTTGAGCTTAACCCGAACATCCTTGGGTACGATGAAGGGATTGGCCTCCTTAGGCACGTTGTCTTCCACGCGTTGCTTAGCCAGCGTGTCGGCTTCAGATCCCATGCCGCTGAGGATATTCATCAGTTGGTCGATGTCAGCATACGTAGAATTGAAATAGATATCGCCAGTGAGCATCTGGGTGTGGCTTATCCAATTCTCCAACCCGTAAACCTTGCCGCGCAAGTGATAGTCGGAAACACCCCAGAGGAGGTCGGCTCGGGCAATGTTGACCACCTCGGGCTTATAGTTGAACTCGAAGTCGGTGAGGCGCAATGGGTCACTCATGTTGGCCAAGGTGAGCACGCCGCGGTGGATGTCGATATCCAAATCGGGGTTCCACTGTTTGATGACATTGTCCTGTTTAGAATCGTTCTTGATGCTGCCTTTGAGCTTGAGTGTGTCGGAATAAACCAACATGGAATCCATCTTGGCATCCACACGACTGAACCGGATATTGAAGGCTGCTGCCAAAGGCTGACGCTTGTCAAGAATATTAGGCATGCCCACCTGAATATCGGGGTCTTCCACTTTGGCAGTCAACCCCTTGTTGGCCATCTCCACATCCAACATGCCACCCGTGATGTGGGCACCCAGCAGCTCGGAAACCTTTGTGCTGGTTTTCTTAGTGGGGAGACGCAGAGCAACGTCTAACTTGGGTGAGAGGGCATGTATGCTATCGTAAATAACATCCAACTGGGTGAATTTGAGCGTTCCGTTAGCGGTAATTTTCTTCAGGTCGAGTTTTTGGAGACTGGAGAGGCGACTTTTCACCTTCAAGTCGGCCTTGGATCTACCCTTGAGGGTGATGGGCATCGTGTCGGGCAAGAAAGCACGCAGGTCGGGTAAGTTGAGATTGCCCTTGATGTTGGCATCCACCAACATGTCTCCCAAAAGATCTTGAACAGTGCCTTGAACGTCTAAGTCGGTCTTTTGGAGCTTGGCAGAAAACTGGGTTATCTGCACATTAGAGGGACCTTTGAAAGCACTGTCGGTGGAGAGGTTGAGGTTGGCTGAGAGCTGCGCCTGGATGTTCTTGACAGGCATGGGCAGCATTTTGGGGGCTGCGAAAGAGCCTTTCTGCAGCGTCACCTCAGCATCTATCAGCGGCAGCCTCCCCTCTGCAACCACTCCCTTAGCACTGCCATGGATGGAGGCTTTGGCATCGACATCCATTCCCTTAAGGCTGCGAGTGATGAAAGGAGGCAAGATTGAGAGCAAATCGGCCACCTGCCACTGGTCGATAGCATAATGCACATCCACCTGCATCGGGGCATCTTCATGGGCCAATGCCACATCGCCCCAAAGAGACAAATCGTAGTCGGTCAGGCTAAGCCGCGACTTCTCACTCAAAGTGAAGGACATGTCATCTAAATTAGCATGGAAAGGGATGGAGAGGGCCAGCAGGTCTTTGCGAGACTGCTGCATGGCCTCTGTTGTGTAGTGAGTGCCACTCATGACGAAATCGCCCTTTGGCACAGAGAGCTTGATGTGACCGCCAATATTATCGGTGGTGCCAGCACCATCCAAACCAAGGGAGAGACGGCTAAGGTTAGCATAAATTTTCTCTGCACCGACGCTGTCGAGCAGGTCGACAAGCAGGCTATCGACATCCATGGAGAGGTCTGCATCCATTTGAGAGTCAACCAAGGAGCCTTTCAAATTGAGGTCGAGGTTACACACCTGCGCCAACATATTCTGCTGGAGGTTGCAGTACTGTGCGGCCAAGTTGTTGACGGAGAGTTTTTCTAATTGGATAGTTTCGGGCAATCCCGAAGAGGATTCCTCCTGCTTGGTGGTGTCTTCCTGAGTAGGTTTGAAGATACTCAGATTACTCCAACCGTCAGGGGCGGTATAAAGGTTCGCTTTGGCATCGTCGATGCGGAGCTGACGAACGATGATAGAGCGGTCTTTGAGAAAAGCCTTGAGGTCGATGCCCACGGTGAGACTGCCGATATGAGCCAGAGTGTCGTTGTGGACGGTCTTGGCTGCCAACACGTTGCTGTCAGGCAACTGATAAGGATTGATCAGCACCACATCCTCGATATCCAAACCCACATTGGGGTAGGTCTTGAAGAGGGTGAGGTCGACTTTAGCAAAATGATTCTCGCAGGTGATGTAGTCGCCTGCCATCTTGTTTACGATAGCTGTTAGGCGGGATGGCGTAAAAATCAGCCAGCAAGCCACTACGACAACAACAATCACCAACCCCAGCAAGGAGCCCAGGCTGATGAGCGCAATCTTCCAACCTTTTTTCATAACTACTTCTTAATGAATGTTCGGGTTTGACCGTAGAGGTCTCTCCACGTGAACGTGGAGTCGTTTTGGACGGTGATGGTGTAGTCGTAGTAGACATGCTGACCCATCTCACCATAGAAGTCCATTCGCAACTGGTTGTCTTTCACCTCCCAATTGAATTTGGTGCCTTCGCCTTCCTGCACATCCTCCGACTCATCCCAGGTCTCACCTTTATGTTCACTGTCGAAACGCCAGTATTCCTGCGTGTTGTCCATGGCATACCAAATACCTACCAGCTTGGCCTCATCGACGGTAATGGAGATGACCTCGGGCTTGCAGCCTGTCAGCAGCCAAGAGCCAACAAAAAAAAGCAGCAATAGTGGTAAAAAATGTTTTCTATTCATCGTCATCAACAACATAAACATCACGATAGGTGCGGCCAACGCCATCATAGTCGAGGCCGTAACCCACAATAAAATCATTGGGTATTTCCTTACCCACATAGTCAATCTTGAAATCCTCCTTGAAGTTGTCTGGCTTGTAGTAGAAGGTGCAGATGGCAATGCTGGCGGGCTCGAGTTTCTTCAATTCCTCAATCATATATTTCATCGAAAGACCACTATCGACAATGTCCTCAACAATAATCACATCGCGTCCTTTGCATTTCTCGGGGAAGCCCAAGATTTTCTTCACCTTTCCTGTACTGCTCATTCCATCGTAGGAGGAATAGCGCACAAAGGAGACCTCAGCGTCGAACTCGATATAGCGGGTGAGATCTGCCACAAAAAGGTAACTGCCCGTCAGCACAGGGCAGAGGATGGGTTTCTTATGCTTGTAGTCGTGAGAGATACGGTCAGCCACGGCCTTCACATACTTCTGAATCTCTGATTCAGGCATGTACAACTTAAAGAAGCGATCTTTAACCTGGATTTTTTCCATAGTGCGAATATATTTTATTCTATTTTAAATGTTTGCACCAATGCTGGGGTACTGCTACTGGTCTTCGCGTTCGGCACTATCCAACGCCAGACGGAAGCCGAAAAAGCTGTAGCCATAGTCGGGTAGGTACCAGCTGCGCTCATAGACGCTGCAGGCCCAAGTGGGACTGTTAAAACATCCTCCACGGAGGATGCGGTTCTCACCAATCTTTGGTCCTTGTGGACTGGTTTGGGGCTTGTCGGTGTAAGCCTCCATCCAATCGACACACCACTCCAATACATTGCCTCCCATGTCGTAGAGTCCCAGTTCGTTGGGTTTGAGTCTTCCCACAGGATGGCTATGCCCGCCGCTGTTCAAGGCACTCCAGCAGGTCTCCCATACCTGACTGCGCACACCTGGGTAGACCGTGCCATGACTACGGGTGCCCCCTCTGGCGGCAAACTCCCATTCGGCCTCTGTGGGCAGGCGAAACCGATAGCCTGTTATCTGGCTGAGGCGAGCAATGAAAATCTGCACTTCGTTCCATGATACCTGCTCAACGGGCAGGCTGTCATTCCCTATCCATTTGGAGGGATTTTCGCCCATCACAGCTTTCCATAGTCCTTGGGTAACCTCGTACTGGCCAATAAAATAACCATTAAGCGTCACCTTGTGGGTGGGCAGCTCATCGGAATAGGTGTTCTTTTCACCTCGGGGATGTGTACAACCCATGATAAAACTACCACCTTCCACCGGCATCATGCGGAATGGGTATTTGTCAGCATACACCAACAAGGCCCCATCATCTACCTCTACAAGAAAAGAGAGCGAGGAAGAGTCAATGTTTTGAATCTCTGGCAGACGATAAGCAGTAATGATCAGGCTGTCGCCCGGTTTAACACCTTTACCCACAGCACCCTCCAAACCATGGAGAGGCTGGGTATAAGGGCCATCATCTATAGCCACACGCACACAGATGTCGGCCTTACGGTCAAGACTGTAGGTTATTGTCAAGCTGTCGCCACGCAGAATAAAGGAATGCTGTGTGATGTGCTGTGCAGAAAGAGTTGCACAACACATCAGCAACAGAACTATGGTGACAGTACGCCTCACGCAAAAAATTAATTATTCAGGTGGGCGTCGCTCCAAGCCTCGGGATTCTTACGCCAATTGGAAAGCGATTCTTGGTCGGAAGGACGGATATAGTCTTCCTTGCAGGCAACCTCCAACAAGGTGTCGTAATTGGTGAGGGTGCGCAAATCAACATTCGCATCAGCAAAGTTTTTCACGGCTACATCCAAACCATAAGTAAAGATGGCTGCCATGCCCTTCACGATGCAACCTTTCTCACGCAATGCGTTCACAGCAATCAGACTGCTCTTACCTGTGGAGACTAAATCTTCAATCACCACAACCGTTTGTCCGGCATGAATTTCACCTTCAATCTGATTGGTCAAGCCATGCGATTTGGCCTCAGAGCGGACATAGACGAAAGGCAGACCCAACTCCTGAGCCACCAAGGCTCCTTGGGCAATGCCGCCCGTAGCAACACCGGCAATGACATCAATGCCGTTCCAAGTGTTGGAAATAACATCCACAAAACTTTGACGGATGAAAGTACGGATTTCAGGATAAGAAAGTGTGACGCGATTGTCGCAATAAATGGGTGATTTACGACCAGAAGCCCATGTGAAAGGATTCTCGTTGTTAAGCTTTATAGCTTTGACTTGCAGTAAAAAAGTGGCCATCTGCAGGGCCATGTTGTCAGTTGTAATCATACGGCAAAGATACAATTTTTTTTTTATATTGGAAAAATATTTTTGCATACACGGTCGTTATTATGAATCATGAAGCAACTGACCATCTCTTTCTACAACCGTTTCATCCACTTTTGCCCTATTGGTGAAAAGTCCCATTTTGCTGTTCCCACCCACTTTGCCGAGATAGAAGACAGCCAACTTGACCGATGCTTCGACCTACTTAAACAAAACCTTGATGTATGGGTTTGGTACAGTCATGGAATCAGGAGAATAGTTAATTATTGCAAGTCGCACTACACCTTTGTAAAGGCAGCAGGTGGGCTGGTAGAAACTCCCGACGGAGCATACCTGCTCATCCGTAGGGAAGGCAATTGGGACATACCTAAAGGAATGGTAGAAGCGGGCGAAAGCCTCAGTCAAGCCGCCCTACGCGAAGTGAGGGAGGAAACGGGTCTCACCCAACTTACCCTTGGCCCACTGATTGTAAAGACTTACCACATTTACAACAAATATGGTGGCTGGCATCTCAAACAGACCAGCTGGTATCGCATGTACACCCCTACCCGTGAAGCCACCCTTCCCCAGCAGGAAGAAGGCATTACCGAAGCAGCGTGGATGGACAAAGATATCTGCCTACAACGGCTCGAAAACTCCTTTGCCAGCCTCCAAATAGTAGCGAAAAAGTTGGAAAAATCTCTATTAAACCAACAAATTATAAGACAATGCCTAAACAACTGAATCCATACCATATAGCTATTACCAATATATCAGGATTGGGTGCCAAAGGTCTACGACAACTCATGGCTGTCTGCGAGAGTCCCGAGCAACTTTTCACCCTCTCGCACGCTCAGCTGAAAGAGTTCTTTCCTCGGCATCCCGCCATCGTCAGCGCCATCGAGAGCAAAGCCACCCTTAGGCAGGCTGAGCAAGAGATTCCGCGCATGGAGAAGTACGGCATCGACACCCTCTTCTTTACTGAAGAAGACTATCCCCAACGACTCAACCAACCTGGCTGCGAAGACACTCCCGCCCTACTCTACCGGATGGGACAATGCGACCTCAATCCCCAACACGCAGTAGCCTTGGTAGGAGCACGCAAATGCTCTGACTACGGCCGCACCGTCACCACTCAACTAATACAGGAAATGAATACTGATAAACCTGTCATAGTAAGCGGATTAGCCTACGGCATTGACACCGAAGCACACACAGCAGCCTTGGACAACGGTATGCCTACCGTAGCCGTGCTGGGGCATGGCCTCGACACCATTTACCCTCATTCCAACCGCCCCCTGGCAAAACGCATCCTCGACCAAGGCGGGGCCCTGCTCACCGAGTATCCTCTTGACACGGAAATCCAACCCGCTTACTTTCCTGCCCGCAACCGCATTGTGGCAGCCTTAGCCGATGCCACCGTAGTGGTAGAATCGGCCGAACGGGGCGGAGGACTCATAACCGCCAATATCGCCAATGGCTATAATCGCGAGGTCTTTGCCGTTCCCGGCCGCTTGGACGACCCCTTGTCACAAGGATGCAACAACCTAATTGCCAACAATAAAGCCATCATTATCCGCAATGCTGGCGACCTCTATTTCCAAATGGGGTGGAAATCGACAATAAACAATACCCGGCACCACGAACAGCAGGAACTATTTGCCACCTTAAAGGCTGATGAACTGCAAATAGCCAATCTGCTTCAAGAATACCGAGAGATGACCATGGACGAGATGGAGAAAAAAAGCGACCTATCGCTCCCCAAAATTGCCTCGTTGCTGATGGAAATGGAGCTGAAAGGTGCCATTCGATGCCTCCCAGGCAAGATTTACAAACTATCGTAAATCAGTGCTTTATATTTAAATCTATATTTTTTCATATAAAAAAAGTCATTAATTGCGAATAATATTGTATTTTCGCATTTTGAAAGTTATTTGCATAAATGATTCTACTTGAATAAGAAAAATTGACATACATGAAAGAATCTATCAAAGGAAAAATCTCCCAGATCATCGGCGCTGTGGTCGATGTTACTTTTGATGACGATGTCACCCTCCCCGACATTTACGATGCCCTTATGGTGGTACGTCCAGATGGCACCGAGGTAGTGCTTGAATGCCAGCAAGATATTGGCGAAAACACCATGCGCACCATCGCCATGGACAGCACCGACGGCCTGCAACGTGGCACCGAGGTGGTCTCCTTGGGTGGACCTATCTCCATGCCTGTGAGCGAAAACATCAACGGTCGCCTTTTTAACGTCATCGGCAAGGCCATCGATGGCATGCCCGACCCCTCCTATGAGAAACGCTATAGTATTCACCAAGACCCTCCCAAGTTTGAGAATCTGGCCACCAGCCAGGAGGTGCTCTTCACTGGCATCAAGGTCATCGACCTCATCCAGCCTTTCCTCAAGGGCGGCAAGATTGGCCTTTTCGGTGGTGCAGGCGTAGGAAAAACCGTACTTATTCAGGAACTTATCAACAATATTGCCAAGAAATATTCCGGCATGTCGGTCTTTACTGGCGTCGGTGAGCGTACCCGCGAGGGCAACGACCTGCTGCGCGAAATGATAGAAGCCGGCGTTATCAACTACGGACCCGAATTTGCCAAGAGCATGGAGGAAGGCAGCTGGGACCTTAGCAAGGTCGACATGCAAGCCGTCAAGGATTCTAAATGCACCATGGTCTTCGGCCAGATGAACGAGACTCCCGGTGCCCGCGCCCGTGTGGCTCTTGCCGGTCTGACCCTTGCAGAGTATTTCCGCGATGGTGACGAGAAGACCGGTGGCCGCGACATCCTACTCTTCATCGACAACATTTTCCGTTTCACCCAGGCTGGCTCCGAGGTCTCTGCCCTTCTTGGACGTATGCCCTCTGCCGTTGGCTACCAGCCCACGCTGGCCACCGAGATGGGCATGATGCAGGAGCGCATCACCTCTACCAAACGTGGATCCATCACCTCCGTGCAGGCTGTCTACGTGCCTGCCGACGACCTCACCGACCCTGCTCCCGCCACCACCTTTGCCCACTTGGATGCCCAAACCGTGCTCAGCCGTAAGATATCCGAGTTGGGCATCTACCCTGCCGTCGACCCCCTCGACTCCACCTCACGCATCCTCTCCCCCGACATCGTGGGCGAAGAGCATTACAACACTGCCCAACGGGTCAAACAAATCCTCCAACGCTACAACGAGTTGCAGGACATCATCGCCATCCTTGGCATGGAAGAACTGGGCGAAACAGACAAACAAGTGGTTGCCCGCGCGCGCCGCATCCAACGTTTTCTCTCGCAGCCTTTCCATGTAGCGGAAGCTTTCACCGGGCTGCCTGGCAAGTTTGTCAACATCGAGGACACCATCAAGGGCTTCAATATGATTCTCAACGGCGAATGCGACTACCTGCCCGAGCAGGCATTCCTGCTTGTCGGCACCATCGAGGAGGCCATCGAAAAGGGTGAAAAGATCCTTGCCGAAACAAAATAACCTCTTGCAAGTATGAAAGTTAAGATCACCAAGCCCGACTCCACCGTCTTCGAAGGCGAAGCCAAGCAGATTCACCTGCCTGGGGTGGGTGGACGTTTTGAGATGCTCGAGAACCACGCCCCCATCATATCAGCCCTCTCGCAGGGTACCCTTCGCGTGGTCACCCCCGAGGGCCAGGAGAAGCTTTTCGACATCCGTGGCGGTGTCATCAAAGGACAACAAAACGACATATTAATTTTGGTACAGTAACACCTCAACAACATGGAACCTATCTTCATTCAAGGGGTCCAGCTCAATGGAGAAGTTACCAATATCCTAATTGAAAAACAACGCATCACCGGCATCGGATCCAACCTTCCCATGCCGGCTAATGCATTCAGGATAGCGGGTAGCAGGCTGGCAGCCTTCCCCACTTTCGCCAACATGCACACCCATGCCGCCATGACCCTCCTCAAAGGGCTTGGCAGCGACCTGCCCCTTCAGCAATGGCTCCACGACAGCATCTGGCCTGCTGAGAAGAATCTCGATGGAGAAGCCGTTTATTGGGGTGTGAAACTGGCATGCTTAGAGATGATTAAGAGCGGCACCACCCTTTTCAACGACATGTACTTCCTCCTGCCTCATGCCGCTCGCGCCGTGGCTGAAATGGGCATTCGTGGCATACTGGGTCTCAACATCTTCGGCGATGGGAACGAACTCACCGAAGACCTTTTCCTACAACTGCGTGAAGAGGTAGAAGGTGCCAGTTCCTTGCTCAAACTATGCATCGCACCTCATTCTGTCTATACCGTCAGTCCCAAAGGCCTCACCCATTGCGCCACCATGAGCCAACGACATAACGCCCCCTTCCAAATCCACATGTCGGAGACCGAACGAGAGGTAGAGGACTGCATCCGCCAACACCACTATCGCCCATACACCCTCCTGGAGCACCTTGGAGTGCTGGAACTTACTCAAGGCCGTTTCGTGGGAGCCCACAGCCTCTTCCTTGACCAAGAGGAAATCGAACTCATGGGCCGCCGCCATGTCACAGTCACGCACAACCCCGCCTCCAACCTCAAGCTGGGATCTGGCTACCGTTTCCTCTACACAGAGCTGCGCAATGCCGGGGTAACGATTACCCTCGGCACCGACGGTAGTGCCAGCAGCAACAACCTTGACATGATTGAAGCCTCCCGCCTCATGTCCTACCTCCAAAAAGGGGTGCGTCAAGACCCCACCGTGCTGCCTACCACCGAGTTGCAACAGGTCGCCACAGAAAACGGATTCAATGCTGTTGGCCTTGATGCCGGCAAGATAGCTGTGGGCAAGTTGGCCGACCTGATGTTGGTCGACTTAGACAACCTGGCCTTCGTTCCCAACAACGATGCCCTCTCAGGCCTCTTCTATGCTGCCCATGGCGATGCCGTCGACACCGTCATCTGCAACGGACGCATCCTCATGCAGCATCACCACGTTGATGGCGAAGAGGAAATCCTCATGCAAGCTCGCCGACACACCGACAAACTACGCCCTTCTGCATAGCCTTGTAGTCCTAAGACCCGCCACCGTATTCAACGACATTATGAAACAGGTAACACTCATATTTGCAGCCGCTTTGCTATTGTTCTCCGCTTGCCGGATGCCCGACAACAGCAACAAACAAATATTCCGTTACAACGAGTCGGCGGGCATCACTTCTCTCGACCCAGCCTTTGCCAAAGACCAGACCCTCACTTGGGCTTGCACCCAGCTTTACAACGGCCTCATCCGCCTGGATGAGAACCTACAGCCACAACCTTGCATCGCCAAGAGCTGGCTCATTTCGCCCGATGGCAAAACCTACACCTTCACCTTACGCAATGATGTCTTTTTTCATCAGAACAGCATCTTCGCCAATCCCGACTCCACCCGTCCTGTAGTGGCCTCCGACTTCCTCTACAGTTTTCAGCGCATCCTAGACCCTAACGTTGCCTCCCCGGGTCGATGGGTTTTCAGCGAGGTGCAGGACTTCCTTGCCCCCAACGACTCCACCTTCATCATCCACCTCAAGCAGCCCTTCAGTCCCTTCCTCAGTCTATTGGGCATGGTTTACTGCTCTGTGGTGCCCTACGAGGTGGTAGAACACTACGGCACCGACTTCCGCCAACACCCCTGTGGCACAGGGCCCTTCTACATGCAGCTGTGGAAAGAGAACGTCAAGTTGGTCATGCGTCGCAACGACCACTACTTTGAGTGCGACAGCCTCGGCCACTCCCTCCCTTATCTCGATGCTGTGGCTGTCACTTTCATCGTCGACAAACAGACTGCCTTCCTCGAGTTTATCAAGGGTAATCTCGACTTTATGAACTCGCTCGACGCTGCCTACAAGGATGAAATCCTCACCCGCACTGGACAGCTCAAATCCAAATATGCCAACCGCATCGACATGGTCAGCACACCCTTCCTCAACACCGAGTATCTCGGCTTCCGCATGGAAAACCCCACCAGTCCCCTCCACGACCGTCGCATCCGTCAGGCCATCAACTACTGCTTCGACCGCGAGAAGATGATGAAGTACCTGCGCAACGGCATTGGTGTGCCTGGCACCGGAGGCTTTGTCCCCTGTGGACTCCCCGGTTTCGATAGCGTTGCCCCATACGGCTACCACTACGACCCACAGAAAGCACTTGCCCTCCTAGCCGAGGCCGGTTACCCCCACGGTAAAGGGCTCCCCACCCTCACCCTCTCCACCACCAGCAACTACCTCGACCTCTGCAAATACATCCAGCAACAGCTTGCACTCATCGGCATGAACATCCAGGTCGACGTCAATCCGCCCGCTCCGCTTCGTCAACAGATTGCCCAGGGCCGCACCCCATGGTTCCGCGCCTCTTGGGTGGCCGACTACCCCGACCCCGAGAACTACCTCTCGCTCTTTTACTCTCCCAACCACTCACCTGCTGGCCCCAACTACACCCGTTTTACCAGCCCACAGTTTGACAAACTATACCAACAGGCCCGCCGCAATCCAGACCCTAACCAGCGCATCCAACTCTACCGCCAGATGGACAGCATCGTCATGCAACAGGCGCCCGTCGTCGTACTTTACTACGACCAGATTCTACACTTTACCCACAAAAACATCCACGGCCTGCGCACTAACGCTATCAACACTTTAGACCTTCGCCGCGTCACCACCCACTAACCTGCCCCAACAGAAAAAAATCTCCCCCGTTTTCCTAAACGCTTGCATTATTAAAATATTTAGCGTACCTTTGCACTGATAATATTATTTTGCGAAACCTGCAAACAATTGATATATAACAATAAAACAATATAGCCATGAAGAGAAAACTATTCCTTGTGCTGGCACTTGCAGCCCTCATCACGCTCCCCTCGTGTGTGCGTGAAGAAGATTGGGACCTCCTCAAGCACCCGATCCACGTTACCGCCAGCGTTGACCCCAATATTGGTGCGCCCATCGCCTCTGGACAACTTTCGTTCAACGACATTCTCCACATGTTGAGCAGCACCTACACTGGCATTGTTGACCCCAACGCCGACATCATCACAATCCACTTCGACACCGTGATGACCGACACAATCCGTCACCTCGCCGATACAAACTATTCCTCCTCCCTCATACCTCCCTTTAAAACAGGCAAGGCTGCCACCATCATCAAAGACACGACCATCACCTATGGCCTCGACATCACGCTCTTCGACAACATCGAAATCGAAGATCTTGTTGCCGGCAACATTGAAATTGGAAGTCTCCTGCTCAACGTGAACAGTTTCATCAAGGCTGACTGCCCTGACTCCGTCATTGTAGGTGTCAGACGCTATGTTTCCGCAGCAATTAATAACTTCACCATCAACTATACCGACCACAATGGAAACAATCAGGTCTTCACGACCTTTAGCAACGAGCAGATTCCCGTCGACTCACTCCTTGTCGGCTTCCACTACAATCGTACAGATATAGAACTCCGCGACATCATCAATGAGATGCCCCGCCACATTGAAGTCTCCTACAGATTCCACTTTGAACTTGACGGAGCCTTCTTCAGCGATCCAGAATGCCTGAACATGTACAACGGCATGCGTCAATTCTTCGTCTTCTATAATGCCGACGTCCGTGCCGACTTCCCCCTTGATATTCGCATTGGCAGCATCCCCTACAACTTCACCATCAACTTCGCCGGCGACAGCCTCCCGCACATCGACATCGACCACATCATCGACAGCATGGTCCAAGGCTTCGGACTCAACGCCGAACACGATGTCTACCTCAAGGAATCGCAACTCAAGTTTGCCTTCGAAAACAACATCCCGCTCAACCTCGACATGGCCGCCTATCTCCTCGACGAACATGATTCTCTCATAGGCGACACCCTCATCAGGCACGGCATTCAGTCCGCTGCCTGCCGTCCCGTTGGCGGATTCAGCACCAGCTACGAAAGCGAACGGCCCTACACCACTCGACTTGACGTGCCCCTCGACACCATGCGCTACTCACAATTCCGACAGACCAGTAAAATTGGCTTTAAGCTCCGTGTGGCCACTGGCGACGCCAATGCTGCCGGACGCACCGTTGCTATCCGCCGCGATGACTACCTCAAGATTAAAGTCTACGCCCAACTCCACCCCTCTGCATTTGTCAACGTACGCGTCACCAACCAAGGTCTCATCAAATAAATGGAGGACACAGATATGAAACGCATCATTACCATTATCGCCATACTTGCCCTCTCAGGCATCGCCGCTGCACAGTACAACGAGACCAACAACCTCTTCTATCACACCTTCCGCACGCCTCAATCAAACAAACTTAACCCAGCCTTCTACCCCAACAAAAACACCTTCTACCTCTCACTTCCCGGTATTGAAGGCCAGTTCGGAAGCCCGCTTGCCATCAATGACATCATGTACACCCAGGGTGACACCGCCACAGTCATCGACATCAATAAGATGCTAACTGCACTCACCAACGACAACCGCTTCCGTCTCAACATGGATGTTGACATATTTGGCTTCGGATTCAAAGTCCACCAGACCTTCTTCACCTTCTCCACCCGACTTGTCAATAGCGTCAATGTTGGGCTCCCCATCTCACTCATCAATGCGCTCCGACAGGGTAATGTCGACGAAAACAACAACCCCATCCCCGAAGTGACACTCATCGACGGAAGCCTCTTCAATGCACAGTCCTATGCCGAACTCGCCATCGGCGCCGGTCACCATTTCGAACCCATTAACCTCACCGTCGGCGCACGCGCCAAAGTCCTCTTCGGCGTCGGCAATATCCAGACCGACAACTCCCGCGCCGTCTTCATCACCGATGAAAACTACGAACGCGTCAAAGTAGACCTCTACTACCAGGTTCAGGCCGCTACCGCCGTCAGCCTAGATACCGGCGCTGTATACACCGTCTCCGATGTCATCGATCCCGGCAAAGCCAACATGGGCCTCTCCTTCGACATCGGAGCACGCTACGACCTTGGTCCCTTCAGCTTCTCGCTCGCCATCAACGACCTCTCGGCCGGTATCCACTGGCGTAACAACGTCTCCACCTTCGAACCTGAGAGTGGCCACACAACCCTTGAGTTCAGCGGTGAAGATGTTACCCTTCTCCTCAATGGCGGCCAGCTCAACGCCGACACCATCGCCAACACCTACGTCCACCTCCTCGAAGGCATGCGCCCCGTTCGCAACACCACCGGCGACTACTGGTACTCCATCCCCACCAAAATCAACCTCGGCGCCAGCTACAACTTCGCCAAAATGCTCCGTGCCGGCATCCTCTTCCACGGACAGTTCGACCGCGGTCTCCTTAGCAAGAAGAACCCCACCCAGCTTGACCTCGGCGACGGAGTGGCCAACACCTTCCGCTTCAACACCACCCTCTCCTTCGGCGCCAACCTCTTCAACTGGGCTGAAGTCATGGTAGGCTCCTCCATCGTCTACGACGGCGCCAAACTCAGCGTCTTCAATCCCGGCGCCGGCCTCATCCTCACACCCGGCACCATCTTCCAGATATACCTCATGGCCGACTACATCAGCAGCTTCTACCTTGTCGAAGCTAAAGCCTTCAACGTCAAATTTGGTCTCAACCTCCTCTTCGGAAACGGCGGCGGCGCCCGCATAACGCAGAACTAATGAGCAACATCGTAGCCATAGTGGGTCGCCCCAATGTGGGCAAATCCACCCTTTTCAACCGCCTCACCCAATCGCGTGACGCCATCGTCGATTCCACCGCCGGCGTCACACGCGACCGCCAGTACGGCCACTCCGACTGGAACGGTAAGCGTTTCTCGGTCATCGACACCGGCGGCTACGTCATGGGCGGCGACGACCAGTTCGAAACCGAGATACGCCGCCAGGTGGCCCTCGCCATCGACGAAGCCGACGTCATCCTCTTCCTCGTCGACGCACGCGACGGACTCACCCCCATGGACGAAGACGTTGCCGAAATGCTTCGCAAATGTCCCAAGCCCGTTGTGCTCGCCGCCAACAAGGTCGACAACAGCGCCCAGATGGACAGCCTGGCCGAATTCTACGCCCTCGGACTCGGCGAACCTCACCCCATTGCAGGAATCACCGGCTCAGGTACTGGAGACCTCCTCGACGCCCTTGTCAAGGACTTCGACGAAGGCTCCGACGACCCCGCCGACGGCCTCCCCCGCATCGCTGTCGTCGGACGCCCCAATGTGGGCAAAAGCTCCTTCATCAACATGATTACCGGCGAACACCGCTCCGTCGTCACACCCATCGCCGGCACCACCCGCGACTCCGTCTACTCCCACTACAATCTCTTTGGCTTCGACTTCAACTTCGTCGATACCGCCGGACTCCGCCGCAAGGCCAAGGTCTCCGAAGACCTCGAGTTCTATTCCGTCATGCGTTCCGTCCGCGCCATCGAGGCCGCCGACGTATGTATCCTCATGCTCGACGCGTCCCAAGGCATCGAACAGCAGGACCTCAACATCTTCTCCCTCATCTACCGTAACCACAAAGGCGTCGTCATCGTTGTCAACAAGTGGGACCTCGTCGAGAAAGACACCAACACCCACCGCGACTTCGAGCGCCTCATCCGCGAGCGTATCGCCCCCTTCGACGACGTACCCATCATCTTCACCTCCGTCATCAACAAGCAGCGCATCTTCAAAGTCCTTGAAACCGCCCGTGACGTCTATGAGGCTCGCTCACGTCGTATCGCCACCGCCGAACTCAACGACACCCTCCTCCCTATCGTCAAAGAGCAGAACCCGCCTCCCTCGGTCAAAGGCAAATGGGTCAAGATTAAGTACATCACCCAGCTCCCTACCCCCTACCCCCAGTTCGTCTTCTTTTGCAACCTCCCGCAGTATGTACGCGACCCCTATAAACGCTTTGTCGAAAACCGCATCCGCGAACTTTGGGACTTCCACGGCGTCCCCCTCATCATTCATTTCCGCGCAAAATAACCCTTAAACCATAAAACCCTTAAACCATAAAACCCTTAAACCCTTATACCCCATGAAAGTAACAGAAGACAATTTCAATGCCCTCCTCGCCACCGGCAAGCCCCTCATGATCGACTTCGGCGCCACCTGGTGTGGCCCCTGCAAGGCCCTTGCCCCTCGCATCGAGGAAATCGAGAAAGAGTATGACGGACGCGCCGTTGTGGGCACCGCCGACGTCGACGAGTGCTCCGACCTCGCCGCCAAATTCCGCATCCGCAACGTCCCCACCGTCCTCTTCTTCAAAGGCGGTAGCGACCAGCCCGTCGACAAATCCGTCGGCCTCGTCGCCAAAGAGACGCTCACCGAAAAACTCAACGTGCTGCTTTAATGCGGCGAATGCTGTGTTAAAAGAGCAAATCTCCCGCTACAAGTCCCT
>JAEEGH010012028.1_pt1 | contig 19526 bp, 13 predicted proteins | sample 9134181 | NCBI WGS metagenome assembly JAEEGH01 (sample SAMN16246544, study PRJNA631951) | gut metagenome | biome: gut microbiome; feature: rumen; material: DP-attached | host: Bos | place: Iran: Karaj | collected 2018-10 | reverse complement strand
AGACGTATGTCGACCTCGGCACTATATATATTAAGGATAGCGAGACGATGCTGAAGGGTGTGGAAATTGTAGCCCAGAAACCGCTGGTGAAGATGGAGGTGGACAAGATGAGCTACAACGTGGCAGAGGACGAGGACTCGAAGACGTACACCGTGCTCGACATGCTACGCAAGGTGCCTAAGGTGACGGTCGACGGTCAGGACAATATCAGCGTCAACGGATCATCGTCGTTCAAGGTGTATGTTGATGGTCTGCCCAATGTGATGTTCTCGTCGAACCCCTCGATGGTATTCAAGAGCATGCCCGCCAGTGCTGTGAAGAGTATTGAAGTGGTGACGAACCCTGGTGCGAAGTACGATGCTGAGGGTGCCGCAGGCATTCTGAACATCGTGATGAACAAGCAGGGCGGTCCGCAGGGTGGGGCAGCACCGAGCATGAATGGCTATAATGGTACGATTCGTGCTACTGCTGGTAACCGTCAGCTGGGTGGCAGTGCCTTCGTGAGTGGTCAGCAGGGCAAGCTGTCGTACAGCGCCAACTTGATGACCAGTTATAACACGCCTGGCAATACTACCACTGAGATGGAACAGACGCAGGAGAATGGCTCCTCGCAGATACTGACTTCTGAGAACGATATCAAGACGCCGTTCACGATGGGAAGTCTGACGCTTGGTTACCAGATCGACTCTATGAGTGTGCTGAACGCGACGGCATCTGTCAACAGTATGTCCATCAAGACCAATGGCACCAGTTCGACCACGCTCTCATCGCCTTACTCCTCAGCGCCATTTACCTACGGCAGCACCACCGATATGAAGAATTCGCGTACGTCGTTCAGCGGCAGTCTGGACTACCAGCGTTTCTTCAACAAGGAGCGCACGCAGTCGCTGGCCTTCACCTATCAGCTGGAGTACAGTCCTGCAACGACCAAGATGACCAACAACTTCGGTACCAGTTCGGAATATATCGACCTGACGAACCGATATTCTGACAACAAGGACAAAACCACCAACCACATCTTCCAGTTGGACTACACCATGCCCGTCGGCACGGGCCAGTCGCTGGCCTTAGGCAGCAAGCTGCAGCTGCACGACGCCACCTCTGACTCGAAATACTATCTGAAGGATATCTATGACCCCTCGTCAAGTTCGGAATATGAATACAAGAACAAAATCCTGGCCGGATACGGTGAGTACACAGGCAAATGGAACCAGTTTAGCGGTAAGGCTGGCCTGCGCTACGAATATACCTGGCAGGATGTGGAGTATCATCTGGGCAATGGTGATGACTTCAAGACCAGCTACGGATCGCTGGTGCCCTCGGCCAGTGTGCAGTACAACCTCAGCACAGGCAGTAACCTCGGCCTGACCTACAACATGCGCATTTCGCGTCCTGGCATCTCTTATTTGAATCCCTACATCGACAAAACCAACCCCATCGCCCTGACCTATGGTAATCCTGACTTGGACGTGGAGAAAGCCCACAACATGTCGATAGTCTACAACATGTTCACCTCAAAGTTGATGCTCAACCTGGACCTGCACCACAACTTCACTGATAACGGCATCTCACAGTACAGCTTCTATGATGATAACAATATCTTGAATACCACATACGGCAACGTGGTGAAGAGCCATCAGACTGGCATGAATGCATACGTCAACTACCTGTTGGCCAAAAACACGCGCCTCTTTATGAACGGTGGCGTGAACTATATGGACCTGAAAAGCGACGCCCTCGGCCAGAATAACAGCGGATGGACAGCCAATATCATGGCCGGTTTACAGCAGACACTGCCTTGGGACCTGAAACTCAGTGCCTTTGCCATCGCTTCGACAAAGAGCTACACTTTGCAAGGATGGAGCGGTGGATTCAACCTGCTCACCGCCAGCATTTCGAAATCGCTGCTGAACGACAAGCTGAACTTGAGTATCTCAGGCCTGACAGGTCTTAACGATGGTGGCAGCATCATGATAGAGAGCAACAGCCGCGGCAAGGACTTCAGCAGCCACAACAAGGTCAAGGTGCCCATCTATGGTTTCTCGTTCACCGTCAGCTACACCTTCGGCAACTCGAAGATGGCCGCCAAGCAGCGTGTCAGCCGTGTGAAGGATGACTTTATCGAACAACAGTCACAGGGTGAAATGATAAACAGCGTAGGAAATGTTGCGCAATAATTTTGCAGTTTCAATAATATTTTCTATCTTTGCCACACAAAATGAAGAAGATTGAGAAAAAAGACATCTGGCTGTTTGCAGCACAAGTGGCAGTTTGGGCATTGGTGCTGTTCGCAATGCCACTGGCCACCTTCCTGAGCACGCAGGACGTAAACGCTACACGAACATCGTTCTATGTGGTGTGGGGACTGTTCCAGGCGCCATTGGTCGTTTACTTCGCCAACTTCTATCTGTTAGGGCCTTACCTCTTCTTCAAGCGTCGCTACTGGCTGTTTGTGCTTATCAACCTCGGACTCATCCTCGGGCTGAACTCGCAGTTCTTCTTGGTCTATTACCACAGGAACAATATCCCCAACATGCCTGTGATGGATGCCAACATGTGGATAGGCTTCTTCTCGGGCTTCCTGATGTTCCTGGTGCTGAACTGTGTGATAGTAGCCGTCGCCATCGGCATCCGCCACTTCATCCATACACGCCAGATCCGTCAGCAGCTGAAGGAAGAAAAGGCAAAGAATACGGAGGCTGAACTGGCATGGCTGAAAAACCAGATTAACCCCCATTTCCTCTTCAACACCCTGAACAACATCAGCAGTCTGACGCAGATTGACCCCGATGCGGCCCAGGATGCCATTGCCCAGTTGAGCGACCTGTTGCGCTATGCGATGTATGAGACCAACAAGAAAACGGTGCCCATTCAGGGCGAGGTGGAGTTCATGCGCAACTATATCTCGCTGATGAAGCTGCGCTGCAACGAGATGACAGTGGTCAATTCTCAATTCTCAGTTCTCAATTCTCAATTGCAAATAGCTCCCCTGCTTTTCATCTCACTCATCGAAAATGCCTTCAAGCATGGTGTGAGCAGCAGCCGGAGTTCAACGATTGACATCAGCCTGGAACAAAAGGACAACAGCGTCGTCTTCACCTGCGACAATACGAATTACCCTAAGGATGACGCTGACCGCAGTGGTTCAGGCATAGGCTTAGAGAACACACGCCGCCGTCTGGACCTCATGTACGCCAACCGCTACAGTTGGCAGCAGTGGCTTGAGAATGATATTTACCACGTTTGTATTAAGTTGAACCTTTAGTGTTATGAATATATCTTGCATGATTGTCGATGACGAGCCTCTGGCTGTCAAACTACTGGAATCGTTTGTGGCAAAGACGCCAGAACTAACGTTGTTGGGCTCATTTACCGACTCCGTAGAAGCTATCAACGCCATTAAGGAACAGAATCCCAAGCTGCTCTTCCTCGATATACAGATGCCCGACCTCAACGGGATGGAGCTGTCGCACATGCTGCCCGAAAGCACTAAGGTTATCTTTACCACAGCCTTCAAGGAATATGCCTTCGAAAGCTACGAGGTCAGCGCTATCGACTTCCTGCTGAAACCTATCCGCTACAACAAGTTTATCGCTGCTGTCGAGAAAGCTCGGCAATGGTTTGATTTAAGGGAAAAGGGAGCAGCAAAAAGCGAACCATCAGCCCACGCTGCAACTGCCAACTTTAACAAAACATCCATGTTTATCAGGGTCGACGGCGAACTGCGGCAGATTAGCTTCGATAGCATCCTCTTTGTTGAGGGAATGAAGGACTATGTGCGTTTCCACTTGGAGGGTGAACGTATTCCGTTGACCACCCACATGACGATGAAGGCCGTGGAGGATGTCCTGCCTACAGAAACCTTTATGCGCATCAACCGCTCATATATTGTCCGCTTGGACAAAATTCGAACGGTCGACCGCAACCTCTGCGTCTATATCGGTGAAGAGGTTATCCGCGTTACCGATGCCTACCGTGAGGTTTTCGAAAGTTATGTCTCAACAGCTAGTAGATGACATGGGATTTGTTTGCTGGCATTCGGGACATCGTAGGTATCGACATCGACTATGAAACCGTCGGAGCCAACGGCCCGATGCTCATGGTAGCCACCAGCGGAACGGCTGTTGTCATTTGAACTGAAATGAAAAAAACGACAATGAAGAAAAGTTTTCTATCAATCATTCTCGCCGTCGCCGCACTGATCGCGACGGCACAAAACACTTACATGTTAAACTTTGATACGTCTATCCTGAGTGAAGAGCACCTTTCCGGAAATAGTACAGATAGACAGCATATACCTGTCCGTCTTTAGTATCGTGTGGAGTACGCAGAACGTACTTACCTTGAGGGAATTGCCTTGTTTGACGTGCCATGTTCAAATTATTATTTTCACAGAAAGAGGTTTTTGCAAAAGGTAGCTATTATTGTGCAAATAAATCATTTCTCTCCCCTAATTAAGCCTAATTTTGGCCGTTTGTGCCATTATTGAGCCACTAAAAACGGCACTTTTGGGCATAAAAACGTGGTGTGCAAAAAATATCATTTTGCACACCACGTTGGTTCTCAATGAGTTACAAGGAAATTGCTGTCCTAATACTCATCCTCGTTGAAAAGGAAGTCTTCCTTCGTTGGGTAATCCGGCCAGATGTCTTCGATGCTCTCATAGACATCGCCTTCATCTTCTATCTCTTGCAGGTTCTCGAGCACCTCAAGAGGGGCACCCGAACGAATGGCGTAATCTATCAGTTCGTCCTTGGTAGCAGGCCAGGGTGCGTCTTCCAGTTTTGATGCTAATTCCAGTGTCCAATACATAGTCGTCCTAAATTTAAGTTTTATAATCTTGTTTTTTGTATCTTCGGGAGCTGTCCCCCGTTTGCGGCCGCAAAAGTACACATTTATTTCTTATTTGCAAGCGTTTTCCCAGACAATTTCACTTAGGTCTATGTTAAATTTTATTATTTGAGGAAAACACACTGTTCTACCTCATGAAAAAGTCAGCTCATAGGCAATCAACAACAAGATATTATCACGGTGGGAAAAACGGTTTATCTTACTGTGGATGATGAACTATCTTAGTGAAGAAGATGTCGTTTGACCTGTACTGTTTTTGGTGACCCTTCTTCAATTTGGTTTTAAATGGAATTCGGAATTCTTGACAAATCGGAAATGGCCTGTTTTTTATCCAGTTAACTCATTCGATTAATCGAGTTAACTCAAACGATCGATCGAGTTAACTCAAGTTTTTTGGGCAGTTATGCCACGTGACTATTTACTATATGACGAAATATTGACAAAGCTTCAACTCATATACCTTTCCTCCTTCCTCCCTGATCCTGACGCCACCATTGCTGATGTCATCATCTTCCAAGGGCGTTGCACTGGGCTTGCAGCTGTTGTCCCTTCAGGGCGCACTTGCGAAAGTCCGTACCTGGCAGGGATTTAGCCCGTACCTAAACGGGAGAAAGCCCGTACCTAAACGGGAGAAAGTCCGTACCTTCCGATTCCGCAGCGGGCGTGGAAATAATCAGCAGCGCCCGCTGCCAATATAGGCAGTGGGCGGAGAAATTATCGGCAGCGTTCGCTGCTTACCTATTTTTATACTGTTGGAGTGGTCTCTCGGATGGTATCGTGCCAGTTGCGGCCTTTCTTGTAGCGGTTCAGACGTGGATTGTCACCTGTACAGAGGCTGGCAAGTAAGAGAGAGAGACTCGACTCAAGCAGGAGAACGTCTGGTTTATTTACATGCGTTTTCCCAGACGACTTCACTCACGCCAGCATTATAATTTATGATTTTGGCCAAGACAAACAGATAGTCGCTCAAGCGGTTGACATATTGCTGTACTTCCGTACCCACCGTGGCAACTTCTGCCAAGGCAGCTATCCTACGTTCGGCACGGCGACAGACAGTGCGGCAGATGTGTGCCTGGCAAGCCGCAGGACAACCACCCGGAAGAATGAATCCCTGGCGCTCAGGCAATTGTTTCATCAGCAGATCGACGCGTTCCTCCAGCCGTTCCACTTCTTCTTCGGGCACTCGTGCTGATGGATAAAGCGGAGTCTGGCTTTGGTCAGTAGCCAGATGAGTACAGACATTGAACAGTATATTCTGAACTCGGACAACCATTTGCCTTTCCTCACCCTCTTCCATCATGGATACAAGCATCCCTAACTGGGCACTCAATTCGTCAACGGTGCCATAGGCCTCCAGACGGATGTCGCTTTTCTTGATTCTCACGCCACCTACGAGGCTGGTCTCGCCCTTGTCGCCCGTACGGGTGTAAACCCTTGTTATTTTCATAGCCTTATTGTTTCAGAAGTTAATAATATAGTTATGTTTTTCCCTTTTGGTGTCAAAGAACACAATACCGCAATAGTACAGATCGAACATCACCCGTGAACGCTTATCATCGATGATCTGCTGCCAGAACTGGTGGCAACGCCACAAATCTTTTACTATAAGAATGCCACGTTCATCCATACAGCCCATAGACTCCCTGATGCGCCTATCTTCATCGGCTGCGAGCACCATCAAATCAGCCTTATTACCATCAGTCTGTATCGAGGCATGCTGACATCCTGCCTGTACATAGGGGCAGAGTTCACTGCTGCATACCACATGGGCAGGCTGGCGCCAGTTTGCCACACGGAAACACAGACGTCCTGTTTTTCTTGTCAGCCAGTCATCGTCCACGCCAATGGAGTCATACTGGTAATAAGGCCAATGCTCGTTGACGACATATCGGACAAACCAATAGTCGTTAGGCGACTGTATGCCGAATCCACGGCAGTTACCTATGCGCCTCAACCATATCCACCAACGCTCCAGTTGATTCATAATGAGTACAAAGGTAGTAAATTGTGATGAAAAACAAAGAGTAAGAAGTGATAAAATTTGTGAAATATGTCGACATTTCTCGCATTACCTTTTCCACTTCACTCTACTTTTCGTACCTTTGTCGTGTTAATTCACCAAATTACTTAGAAACAAAAACGAAGGACAACAAAAAGGAAATGAAGAAATTTTTACTGACTGCAATGGTTTGCATACTGGCCCTCCCTATGGCCACGGCACAACAGAGGCAAAATCCCATGAGGGAAAAGTCGCCTGCTTTTTTCAAGACCACCGAGGCTCGCCGCATAGGCGACCAGATACTGCTCTACCAGCGTGTTACCGGCGGTTGGCCTAAGAACATCGACATGAGCCGTCCGCTCACTGAAGAGGAACGCGCTCAGGTGATGGCCGACAAAGACCGGAAAGACGATTCCACCACCGACAACAATGCCACTACCCTGCAGATGAACTTTCTGGCCCGTCTTTTCCAGGCCACTGGCGACTCACGTTACAGCGACGCCTTCCGCCGCGCCGTTGACTATCTGCTCAGTGGTCAGTACGAAAGCGGAGGATGGCCTCAGTTCTGGCCCAAGATGCGTGACTACCAGATACACATCACCTATAACGACAATGCCATGGTGAACACGATGATCCTTCTTCGTGAGATAGCGCAGCAGCAGGAACCTTTTGGCGGTCAGCTCACCGACGAACAGACACGCCAACGCTCTATGGAGGCATTCAACAAAGGTGTGGAGTGTATGCTCAGGACACAGATAGTCTATAACGGAGAGCTCACTGTGTGGTGCCAGCAGCACGACCGCGAGACTTTCCTGCCGGCTAAAGCCCGTGCCTACGAGCTCCCTTCGTTCTGCTCCCAGGAGAGCGCAGGAATCACCGGTCTGCTCATGTCGCTGCCCAATCCTGATGAACGAGTGAAGAAAGCCGTCCACGCAGCCATGGCCTGGTTCGACAAATATAAAATCATGGGACTCCGCATCAAACGCACCGGTAAGAAGGGAGACCCCAATGCCAACGTGGAACTGGTGAGCGACCCTGCTGCCAAGCCCATCTGGGGACGCTTCTACGACCTGACGAATTGCGAGCCCTATGTCTGTGACCGTGATGGTATTCCCCGCAAGCACCTGGAGGAGATAGGAGTGGAACGGCGTACGGGCTATTCATGGTATGGCAGCGAACCCGCCAAGCTGTATCCCGTCTATGAAAGGTGGGCATCGCGCTACGACCCTGACCACAAGATCAACATCAGCCTGAACACACCATCGACATCAGGCGCTTCTCCATCTAGGTGAATCTACGGATATGGGGTTCATCATATGTCGACAGCTTCACAGGCTATGTCTGCTGATTCTTTTGCTGGGGCTTAGCTTTCAGGCATATGCTCAGCAGAGGCATTCAGACGGGACTGATGACGTTCTCGAGTACATGCCCTACGCATCGGTCTTTGCACTGAAGGCTTGCCGAATAACGTCAAAGGACGACTGGACGAAGCTGGCCGCGACAACAGCAGCGTCGTGGGTGGCCTCTGCCGGTACCGCATACTTGCTGAAACACAGTATCAAAGAGACCAGGCCGGACGGAACTGATCAGAAATCGTTTCCATCAGGGCATGCATGCATCGCCTTTGCCGGTGCCACCATCCTGCACAAGGAGTTCAGCCAGGTCTCTCCCTGGATATCAGTGACAGGCTATGGCGTAGCCACGTTTGTAGCTGTTGACAGGGTACTCAAAGACCGCCATCACTGGTATGATGTCGTTGCCGGTGCTGGCATTGGGTTGGCTGCGAGCGAAGCTACATGGTGGCTTTCAAGGAAAGTGCTAAAGAGCAGCAACGACCAGGTATTGATAGGTTTTAGCGGCAACACGCTGGATCTTGCCGTAACATTCTGACTGGAACAAAAAAAGGTGAAATGGCGACTTTGACCACCGTAAAAGGGAGTTCCACTAGGAAAAGAAAAGAAAAAACAAATTTTCCCTTTGCTATTCGCTCGTTTTTTCGTACCTTTGCCGCGCAAATAAAAAACGTACATTAATAAATAGTAAATTATGTATCCACGTATGACCGCTGCCGAGGCTGCAGCACTGATCAAGAATGGTGATCATATCGCCATGAGTGGCTTCACACCCGCCGGTGTGGCCAAAGCCACTACGAAGGAGTTAGCAAAATTAGCTATTGCCGAGCACGAGGCTGGACGCGAGTTCAAGGTAGCTATCTTCACGGGTGCCTCTACAGGACAGAGCACCGACGGTGACCTGGCTAATGCACAGGCTATCCTCTATCGTGCACCCTACACCACCAATCCCGACTTCCGCAAGCATGTGAACATGGGTGAGATTCCCTACAACGACCTGCACCTGAGCCACATGGCACAGGAGCTGCGCTACGGATTCTATGGTGATGTGGACTGGGCCATCCTCGAGGTGTGCGACATCGAGGAGGTTGGCGAGGACTATCACGTCTACCTCACAGCTGCAGGTGGCATCTCGCCTACCGCTGCCCGATTGGCCAAGAAGGTGATTCTGGAACTGAACTCGTTCCACAGCCCCGATGCCAAGTATATCCACGATGTCTATGAGCCGCTTGATCCTCCTTACCGCAAGCCCATCCCCATCTTCAGTGTCTCAGACCGCATTGGTGTACCCTACGTTTCCATTCCCAAGTCCAAGGTGGTGGGAGTTGTGGAGTGTAACATTCCCGATGAGGCCCGTGCCTTCAAGGACAATGACCCTGTGACCGACAAGATAGGCTTCCTGACAGCAGAGTTCCTGGTTGACGAGCTCCACAAAGGACGCATTCCCAAGGAGTTCCTGCCGCTGCAGAGCGGTGTGGGAAGCACTGCCAATGCCATCCTCGGCGCATTAGGCGAGGACAAGCATGTGCCCGATTTCAACATCTATACAGAGGTCATTCAGAATGCTGTTATCGACATGATGCTCACAGGTCGTGTGAAAGACGCTTCGGCATGCTCGCTCACCGTTTCCAATGAGTGCCTGATGCAAGTTTACGACAACATGGACTATATGAAGCACCACCTGACACTGCGTCAGAGCGAAATCTCCAACCATCCTGCCGTTATCCGTCGTCTGGGTGTCATTGCCATCAACACAGCCATCGAGGTCGATATCTATGGCAATGCCAATTCCACCCATATCAGCGGCACAAAGATGATGAATGGCATCGGCGGCTCTGGCGACTTCATCCGCAATGCCTACCTCAGCATTTTCACCTGTCCCTCTGTGGCTAAGGGAGGACTTATCTCTTCGGTGGTGCCCTTCGTCACCCACCAGGACTCCTCCGAGCACGATGTCAACATCATCGTCACCGAGCAAGGTGTTGCCGACCTGCGTGGCAAGAGCCCCATGCAGCGTGCACAGACCATTATCGAAAACTGTGCCCACCCCGACTACAAACAGCTGCTGTGGGATTACCTGAAGCTGGGTACCGGCGGCCACACCCGCCACTGTCTCACCGCTGCCTTCGCCATGCACGACACGCTGGCTCGCAAGGGTGACATGAGACTCACCGACTTCTCGGAATATGTGAAAGCATAAAGTAGGTCGCGCGAACTGCAACAAAGCATCAACAAAAGTAGGTCGCCATGTCGACCTGCTTCTGACCCTATACAAGGAAATCCCCGCCGGAAACGACGGGGATTCTTTTTCTTTTCTTCTTCGGGGGGTATTGACCAAAGTTTCCCACCCTTATGGCTGTGATGACTACTATGGCTATTCTATCACCAACACCGTTATAGAATAAGGTGACAACGTTATGGGGAACTGCTTGCCCACCTTCTGAACGGATTCCTGCGGAACAATGTTGCGCGGATTGTCGATGGAGTTGGTATCCTCAGGACGTGCCGATTTCAATTCAATCTTCTTGGCTTTCGACTTCACCTTCTTAATGCCATCCAGTTTGATGGTAAGCTTCTGTGCATCGCCAACGGCATTCACCAGCTTCAAATAGGTCTTACCCGTCTTGGCGTCGGTAGTAGCCGTATAGAACACGGCATTTGCCTCGTCATTCCGATCCAGCTTCTGCTTGGGAATGCCGGTGGCTTCCACCGGAACAATACGGTTGCCAAGATACTGCGAGAACATCACCTGTGCCCAGTAAGACGGTGATCCATAAGAGTTCAGCACATCATAGCCAATCAGGTCGCTTGCCCACTGCATGGCACCGGGTTCCACATTGACAAACAGCGGAGCATAACACGACATGATGCAGATGTCGGAATTGCGTTCCATACAGGTCATCCATGCTGCATCGCCCAGCGCCGCATTCATGTTTGTAGTGGGAGAGCCTTCACGGGTAGCCCATTCTCCACAGAAAATCTTCGGTCCCTTGCGGTCGTATCTGTCATACTGGAAAGCATTGCGGTACATGTCCTGGGCATTGCGATAGTAGTGCTCGTCAATCACATCCACTTCAGGACGAGGAATGGCTTTCGACTTCAAGGCATCATAGCCTATAGTCGAAATAATCTGCAGCTGAGGGTAGCGTGCCTTGATAGCGTCGTAGAACATCTTGAAACGGTTAGGGTAGCTGCCACTGCGGTCAAAGAAGTCCTCATTGCCAATCTCCACATAGTGAAGAGGGAACGGCTGCGGATGGCCATCCCGGGCACGGACAGCTCCCCACTTGGTAGATGCATCGCCCATGATGTATTCTATTTCGTCTAACGCGTCCTGGATGAACGGCTGTATGTATTCACCGTCCAGATGATCACCGCTCAACACATAGCCAGCAAAGACACCCACCACAGGCTCACCCCCTGTATCCTCGGCCCACTGGCAGAACTCCAGCAGCCCCAGTCCGTCGGTGGAACGATACCCCCATGGGCTCTGATGGCCCGGACGCTCATCGGGATTGCCGATGGTCTGCTTCCAGTCGAAGCGGTTGGCGAAGTTATTGCCTTCCAGATAGTTGCCACCGGGGAACCGCAGGAACTTTGGACGCATCTCGGCCATCATCTCCATCAAGTCAATGCGCAACCCGTTTTTACGGTTCTTGAAACTGGGCGCAAACAGCGTCACCCTTGTCAGTTCGATGCTGCCGGCTTCGTCGGCCATGATAAAGAGCCGTGCGTCCTTCGTCTCAGCCTGAGTGGCTGATGTTGTCAGCCGCAGGTCGAAACGTTTCCACTCGCTGCTGAAACCGCTTATTTTCTGCTCGGCATAAGTGGTAGTTCCGTCGGCACTCTTCAAGGCAAACGTCAGCGACTTTACAGGAGCAAGAGTCATTCCCTGCCCTTGGTTCCCTGCACGTTGCCTTTCATTATTCACTGCAGCTGGCTGCCTCACATAGACGGCTCCCTGGAAGGCTGTATTCTTACGGACAGGGAACCCCCAATAACCCTCACTGACGATTCCGAGACCCGGCTGTTCGAAATTCACCACCAGCGAGGTAGGATTAGCATCGTTGATTCCGCCCTGGCGGTTCTGGCGCACCCGAACTTTCAGCGTATCGGTAAGCTGCCACCTGTCGGGACGCACCGTCAACCGAGGAGCATTAGGGTTGGGACGTCCTCCGCGGCGTCCTCCTCTGGGATTGAACATGTCGGCGAACGACGGATTGGGAACCAGCTGCGTATAGAGCCCACCCTCGTATGAATAGTTGATTTCCTCGGTCATCAGTCCATAAAGCATCGGACTGACCTCTGTTTCTGCCTTGTCCAGGCGAAGTGTCAACTGTTGCGCTTGGAGCATCAAGGCATTCGTGCTCAGCGCGGCAATGATCAGCAATAATCTTTTCATACTTCTTTTTAGTTAATTGTTTTAGTTTGTGAATAATATCCTTGTGGCCTGCCATGCCAGCAATGACGTTTCTTGGTGCAAATTTAGCACTATTTTTGCAATCAGCAACCTTTTCACTCGTATATTTAAATGTATTTAGGCAAATTAACGGTGACAATGCACAGAGTCTCGGAATGATTTCGTATCTTTGCCAACAAAACGTAAAACAATCACTACATAGCAAATGAAGAGACTGATTCTTTCCCTGACATTAACCACCTGTGTGCTGGCCACTGCCATGTCCCAGCAGACAGCTACCATACGCATCGATTCACAAACACGCTACCAGCACATCACGGGGTTTGGCGGCTTTGTCTGCTCACCACAGTTCCAGTACAACCACATGTCGTCCGCAGACATCAAGAAAGTGTGGGGGGCGGGCAGCACCGTGGGTTGCAATATCATGCGGCTCTATATTCCTATAGGCCGTAATGCCTGGAGCCAGTCATTGCAGACAGCCAAGACAGCCAAGCAGATGGGACTGATTGTCTTTGCCTCGCCATGGGGACAACCGAAAGAATGGAAAACCAACAATTCTAGCGATGCCAAGACCAACGATGGCAAGGAAGGCAGGCTGAAACGTGAAAACTGGGCTGACTATGCGCAATATCTGGAAGACTATGTGCAGTATTTACGCAATAATGGCGTTGAACTGGATGCCATCTCCATCCAGAACGAGCCCGACTGGCCAGCACAATATGCCGGATGCCTCTGGTCGGCTTCCGAGATAGCCGAGTTTGTGAAGACCTATGGTCCCCAGATCAGCTGCAAGGTCATGGCTCCTGAGACACTGGCTGTCAGCGACAGCTACGCAAATGCGCTGAACAAGGCCGACGTGCTGCCAGGCTTCGACATCTATGGAGGCCACCAGTACGGCGGCATACAGTCAGCCTATAAGAACCTTGCCAAGAAAGGGAAGGAACTATGGATGACAGAGTACCTCATCAACTGGAACGAGAACCAACCGACAAACCGCAATTTTGACTTCGCGCAAGATTTCTTCAACTTCTTCCGTGCCATCAACACCTGCATGCTGGGCGACTTCAACGCCTGGATACACTATGCAGCCAAACGCTTCTACGGAATGCTAGGCGACGGACAGATGGGCACCACCAACGGCACAGTCACCAAACGTGGATACATCATGGCCCATTTCGCCCGCTTCGTGACAGGCATGACCCGCATCGGCTCATCGTTCGGCGACTCAGGTCTGGAGGGTTCCGCCTATCTTTCCGTGACAGGCGACACGGTCGTTGCCGTGATGGCCAATGCTACAGACCATGCACTCAGCCTGACCATTGACCTGCCGTTCTATACACAGGCAGGCAAGCTCTACACCACGACAAAGTCGAAAAGCATGACTTCAACCAATGTGGCGCCTGAGACCGAGACCTGCCGCCCTAAGGCTGCAATAGCAGCACAAAGTGTCAGCACCGTCATCTTTGTGCGCAGCCGCGACCGCCAGCCTTCAAACATGAAAGGCAGTGCAGTACGCTTCGACCGTATTGATGACATGAAAACCACAAAGACCGCCTTCGGAACGGGCTACCAGCTCAGCGGGAAGACGAAAACCTTCGATGTATCGAATCCGCTGATATCGTCACGCACCAACCTGAGCAGCGGTTACCTGCAGCTGGACAACCGTTTCACCCAGCTCGTCATGCAAATCAAGAAGGTTACCACTACGGGCAACCTCACGGCAGGATCAACGACGCTTACCTATGTCAATGCAAAGGGAGCCTTGGCAAAGCACGACTATGGTCGCATAGACCTGAGCCGTGCCGAGAACTTCAGCCTGGCATTCGACCTCTCCCCCCAGACATTGGCCGATGGTTGCCAGGGATTGGTCTCGCTGACCTGCGACAACAGCTATTCCCACCTCACCATTACCTTTGGCGACGTGTTCTTGAACACAGGAAAGAGCTACCTGTACAGTGCCAGGCTGAGCGGCGACTATGTGGCCGACGACAGCTACCTGCAGGAATACATGGAGGACGAAGCCTGTACCAGCCTTGACCTGACTACCTGCACCAATCTTCCCACAGAGCTGACGTGGCTCGCCGGTACCAATCGAGTGGCCTGGCTGCCTGAGTCCTGTTCTGCCGAAGGGGCCAACCTCATCAGTGGTGGCAGTTGCCAGGAGTTGATACTTACCACAGAGGGAGGACCGTTCCGTCCCGACCGCTCCTTCGATGCAAAGAGCATTTCGCTCTCCACGGCCATTGACGGCTGTCGGCTCATGGTGTTCCCCTTCAGTGCTGTCATTCCTGAAGGGGCAAAAGCCTATGTCGTAGGCGATGACCTCAGCCTGACGCTCATGCGTTCCATTCCTGCCCACGCACCTGTTCTCATTCAGGCAGAGGGGTTGGTGACCTTCACCGGGAAAGGCGAAGTCGGCTACGCTGCCAGTCCTGCCTCATCTGTGTTTCATGGCACATATACCCCCATCCCGCTCTTTGCTGGTGACTATGTACTGTCGAAAGAAGGCGGCCAGTGGGGCCTGCGCCGGTTAGAGTCGCCCGCAGAGCTCCATCCCTTTGGAGCATACGCACGGCTGTCATCAACCGACGCATTTATCCCGTTCAACAGCGATGCAGTAGGCATCACGACCTTCACAGGCAATGTCACTCCCGAGGCGGCATGTCTCTACGACCTGCAAGGACGCCGCGTCGCTGGAAACGCAAAGCCCGGACTGTATATTCAGCAAGGCAGACTGAGGGTGAAGTTCTGAGAGCGGAGGGTTTTCAGGCAAAGCACCTACCTATACCGCCAGACAGCCTCCAAAAAGACATGAGCTTCTCTACCTTATGAAAGGACGTAACCCCCTTACGCTGAAAGCATCGTCGCCCAGCAGCCGCAATCACAGGGCCGTGATTCTGGCTTGCCCGACAGCGAGACCAGTCACCATGATTCGCGTAAAAAAACAAACAGAATATATATGAAGAAAGTAACGTTTTCCTTATGGTGTGTCTTGTTTCTGTTCACGCCAGTTGCTGCACAACATTATCAAGTGCCCGTTTCCGAAGAACACGAGCAGATGCTGACGGGCAAGTATCAACCTACCTGGGAGTCGCTCGAGAACCACCAGACGCCGGAGTGGTTCCGCAATGCCAAGTTCGGCATCTGGGCACACTGGGGACCTCAGTGCGTGGAAGGCTCAGGCGACTGGATGGCACGCTCGCTCTATATGGAAGGCAGCCGTGAGTACAAATACCACGTCGAGCACTACGGCCACCCGTCGGAGTTCGGTTTCAAGGATGTGCTGCCGCTGTTCAAGGCCGAGCGATGGAATCCCGACAAGCTGGTGGAGCGCTACAAACGCTGTGGGGCACAGTACTTCTTCGTGCTTGGTAATCATCACGACAACTACGACCTCTGGGACTCCAAGTACCAGCCGTGGAACTCCAAGAACATCGGTCCTGAAAAGGACATCCTCGACCTATGGGCAAAGGCTGCCAAGAAGCACGGGCTGCCGCTGGGCATCTCGTTCCATGCCGATCATGCATGGACATGGTATGAACCATCCCAGCGCTACGACCTGAAGGGGCCCAAGGCTGGGGTGTGGTACGACGGCAACCTGACCAAGGCCGACGGCAAGGGCAAATGGTGGGATGGCTACGACCCCCAGCAGCTGTACCAACAGCAACACCCCATGAGCCAAGGCTCCTGGGACAACGGGCGCATTCACTCGCAGTGGGGATGGGGCGCAGGAGCCTGTCCGCCGTCAAGGGAATTTGTCACCAACTTCTACGACAGGACACTTGATGCCATCAACCGCTACAACCCCGACCTCGTCTACTTCGATGTGACGGTGCTCCCCTTCTACCCCATCAGCGACTGCGGTCTTCGCATTGCCACACACCTTTACAACAAGAACCCGCGAGCAGTGGTCTTCGGCAAGATTCTTGACGAACGTCAGCGCCGCGCCCTCACCTGGGACGTGGAACGCGGAGCACCCAACGAGATCATCCCCGAGCCCTGGCAGACATGCAACTGCATAGGCGGCTGGCACTACAATACCGACATCTACGAGCGCAACGGCTATAAAAGCGCTGCCACAGTGGTCAGGCAGCTCGTCGACATTGTCTCGAAAAACGGCAACCTGCTGCTGTCCGTCCCCTTGCGTGCCGACGGCACCTACGACGAAAAGGAGGCAAAGGTGCTCGACGAACTGGAGGCATGGATGAAGGTCAACGGCGAGAGCATCTTCGGCACCCGTCCCTGGAAGACCTTCGGCGAAGGCCCCGTGGCCGAGAAAGACATCAAGATCAATGCCCAGGGATTCAACGACGGGCAGTTTGCCGCTATGGACAGCCGCGACATCCGTTTCAACCAGACCGCGAAACACCTCTATGTCACTGCCATGGGATGGCCGGAGGACGGTCAACTCACCATCAGGTCGCTGGCCAAGGGTGGCCGTCTCTTCGGCAAGCGCATCACCAGTGTCTGGCTCTTAGGCTACGGCAAGGTGAAGGCGCAGCAGACGTCCGATGGCCTCGTCGTCAAGCTACCTGCGCCCACTAACGGCATTGCTCCTGTGCTCAGGATTACGAAGTAGGTGGTTCAGTGGGCAGTCAACTGTGATTTGCCTTCGTTGTTTACTCAAGTTTTCCACCCTATGAAAGGATGTAATCCACTGACGCTGAAAGCGTCACCGCCAAAGACTCGAACTTGTTCGCTTGGCTTGCCCAAGAACCGTAGGTCGGAACGACCTGCGGAGAGAAAGGGAATGCAAGCATCGACCCCGATGGGGTCGCCCAGCATTAGAGAATTTCTCTTTTAGCAGTTTAGTAGAATGATTGGGAACTTTAGAAGAAACGGCAAGCCATTTCCGTTTCAGTCCGCAGAGTTCCAGTCGCTTGCGACGGGTAATTCCAAACAATTCTCTTTTTTGCAATAATAATTCTCTAATTACCTCCCTTACCGTCAGTGGGTCTTCGACAAATCTCTCAAATTCTTGATAAATAATAACGATACAGGGCTTCATAGTTTCTACGCTTCGCTGCGAAACCACGAAGCCCTGTATCGCTATTTAAACGTAAACACGAAGTCGCAGAGCGTGCAGAGCGACTGCTCCTTGGTATCAGACTTGAAGACGAAGTAGATGGCATGCTTGCCGGCCAGACCGTTCTCCTTGGCCTTGTCGGATATTCCCACGGCACAGTCCCAAGGCGTCTTCTCCATGCCGGCCTTCAGTTCCAGCTGGCCTATCTTCCTGCCGCCTTGCGACACCCACGGCCGATCCATCATGATCTCGATGGTTCCGTCGATGCCTTCGGGTATGAGCCGCAGCACCAGCATCAGGTTCTTCCCGTCGGCCAGCCGCTCGGCGTCGAAGTTGAAGTACTTATAGCCCACAATTGAGCCGTCGGTATTGTTGACCACGGGGTTGGTATTGTAGCGCAGGTCGTAGGGCGCATCGTATTTCGCCGTCGAGGCCAGCGCCTGCTCTTTGGTCATGCCTTCCTCGCCCCCGTAGGCAGCACCTACATACGAGCCATAGAAAGTGTTCTCCGGCCACTGATGGGTGGCAGGCCTGGGACCGGTGTACCAGCAGGCTATGCCTGCCGAATGTCGCTCAAAGGGGTCAAGACCGTCCAGGGCGAAGCCGCAGGAGTTGTATTCACCCTCGCTGATCACCACCTTGCCACCCTTGCCTTCCTCAACACTCACGTCGATGGGAGCCACCATGGCCTGACGGGCATATTCGTCGGTGCCCGTCTGGCGGTGATAGAACACATACCACTGTCCGTTGATCTCGCAGATGCTGCCGTGCGTATTGCCGTCGGGCGTGGCCGAGGCAATGACACGCCCCTGCTCGTCCTTTTCGCGCGCCCTGCCATCGATGATCGTGCCTCCATAGGTCCACGGTCCCAGCGGGGCGTCACTGTAGGCATAAGCCAGCGTATAGTTGGACGAGGGCAGTCCGAACTCGCCGTCCTCGGTGAAGCGGCTGTATATGAACACATACTTGTCCTTGATCTTGCGGATGCTCGATGCCTCAAAGAATCTGAACTGCCCCGGCTGGTAGCGCCCCGATACCATATCCTCGACTATCGTTGTGCCAGGCTTCACGGTAGCCATTGTCTCAGGGTCAAACTCTGCTGCATAAGAACGCTCGAAGCCCCAGTAGCCGTACACACGGCCGTCATCGTCGACAAACACGGCGGGGTCGAACTGCAGCACCCCGTCCACCTGATTAGGATTGTCCTTGCTCCAGTTGCACACCTTGAAGGGACCGTCGGGACGCGCACTCTTGGCAATGAGCCCGTTGCGGAAACCCGTCTGGTCGTTGGGAAACAGATAGTAGGTCTTGCTACCGTCGGCACCCGTCACCAGCGTCACGTCGGGGGCAAAGAGCACGTCGGCAGTGCCTGCCGAGTCGAAGGGCTCGCCATTGGCGTTCCTGTCGACAACAAGGGCCACCCCGTCGTATCGCCAACGGTTCAGACTGTCCACCGGTGCCGACCACACCACCTGGTCGCGGCCGCAGTAGGCAGTAATCAGGTCATCGTGCGAGCCGTAGACGTAGACACGGTACTTCCCCGGGGTGTCAGGATCTTCAAACACGTAGGGCTCACCGTCGGGAATGTGCTCCCATAGGGGCATATAAGGGTTGCCTACTGTGACGAGTTCGTCCTTTACGGTCACTGATGTCTGGGGGGAACAGCCTGCCGACACCACCGCAAGACAGGATGCTGACAACAGAATGGATGAATACTTTTTCATAATCCGAACGTTTAGGTTTTTTACGCCACAAATTTATATAAAATTTTTGAGATTATAAGCCAGTTTAGATAAAAATGTGAACAAATTGCCCCGAAAAGTTAGAAATCAAGGCTCACATACGCTCAATCCTATTCTTTTCCGTGCTCTAAGTCAC
>JAEEGH010012027.1_pt1 | contig 19527 bp, 13 predicted proteins | sample 9134181 | NCBI WGS metagenome assembly JAEEGH01 (sample SAMN16246544, study PRJNA631951) | gut metagenome | biome: gut microbiome; feature: rumen; material: DP-attached | host: Bos | place: Iran: Karaj | collected 2018-10 | reverse complement strand
GATGGCTGTGGCAAGGGATGCCGGCAGGAGGCCGAGCACGGCCACCGTGGCCGTCATGAGCACCGGACGGAGCCTGTGCGATGCGCCCTCCACGACAGCGTCATAGAGAAGCACTCCTTTCTTCCTGAGTCCGTTGATGTGCGATATCATTATGACTCCGTTCTGGATGGTCAGGCCGAAGAGGGCGATGAATCCGACCGCGGAAGACACGTTGAAAGTCATTCCCCTAACGTTCAGGGCCAGCAGGCCTCCGAACAGCGCGAGCGGCAGAAGAGAAATGAGCAGGGCTGCCTGCCTGAAGTAACCGAATGCCCAGAAGAGCATCAGGAACATCAGCGCCAGCACGAAAGGAATGATGATCGCGAGCCTTGAGTAAGCCCTGTTCTGGTTCTCGAACTGCCCGTCCCATTTGAGGGAGAAAGCGGTGTGGTCATAGCTGACCTCCCTGGCTATCTTCTCATCGGCTTCGCGTACGAAGGTGGAAAGATCCTTGCCCCTGAGGTTGACTCGGACTATCTGATGCCGCTTGCCCATTTCCCGGACAATGGTACTCGGACCCAGCTCAGTAGTGATGTCGGCAACGGCAGAGAGAGGAATCCTGGAACCGGAAGCGGTAACCAACGGCAGGTTGGCAATCTTTTCCGGAGTATCCCTGGACTCTTCCTTGAAACGGCAGATAACATCATAGACCTTGCTGCCCACGAAGACCTGGGAAACAGCCCTGCCGCCTATGGCGGTCTCGATAAGGTCGGATACATCGGCAACACCGATCCCGTAATATGCGACCTTCTCACGGTCCACCTTTATCTTCAGCTGAGGGAGGGGCGGTTCCTGGTCGATCACCACATCAGCGGCTCCCTTGATTCCGGAGATCACCTTCTGGACCTCTTCCGCAATCCTTCTGGCCTCGTCAAGATCCTCACCATAAATCTTCATGGCCAGGTCACTGTGGGAACCGGCGATCTGGTCCATGACCATGTCTATGATCGGCTGCGAGAAGCCCACTATGTAGCCGGGCATCCGCGAAATCCTTTCGGACATCTCTTCGACCAAATCCTCCTTGGTCTTCCCGAACTTCCACTCCGAATACGGTTTCAGACCGACACAGATCTCGATATGGGATGACGTAAACTCCTCGGAACCGGCATCATCACGTCCGACCTGGGTCATCACATAGGTCACTTCCTCGAATTCATCCTTGAGGGTGTTCCTGAGTTCATCGGCCATCTGAGAGGATTTCTCCAGTGATATTCCCGGAGGAGTCTGGGCCTGTATCCATATTCCTCCCTCATCCAGGTTGGGCAGGAAATCCTTTCCGACGGTAATGAACATCACAATCACGGCCGCCAGGATGACTCCCATCGTAGTGAAGACCGACTTGGGATTATGGAGCAATCTGGAGGTCAAGCCCTTGTAACGGACGTTCAACCTTTCCATGAACTTGTTCCTGAATACCTTGCCGGGCTTCTTGTAAATGGCGTATGACAATCCCGGGATAAGGATCAATGCCACCGAAAGCGCTCCCAGAAGCGCATATCCTACCGTGTAGGCCATCGGGGTGAACAATTTCTTCTCGATCCTCTCGAAAGTGAACAGCGGCAGATAAGCCATTATGATGATCAGGGTGGAGAACAGTATCGGCCTGGCCACTTCCTTCACGTGGCTTACCACGGAGTCGCCGTACAAAGGTTTTGATGTGTCCTCTTCCCTGAGTTTCAAGACGGTCTCCATCATCACGATGGCGCCGTCCACAAGAATTCCGAAATCAATCGCTCCAAGGCTGAGCAGGTTGGCCGGAATACCTGTCAGGTGCATCAGGATGAAAGCGAAAAGAAGGGCTATCGGGATGGTGATCGCCACCGCAAGGGCACTCCTTGGGCTGCCGAGGAACAGCAGGAGAATGGCAATCACAAGCAGCATTCCGAAAAGCAATGTGTGCTGCACGGTATGCAAGGTCGTACCCACCAGTTCCGTCCTGTCAAGGAACATCTTGATACGGACATTCTCCGGAAGTACATTATCGTTAAGGTTATCCACAACCTTATGGACCTTCGAGAGTACTTCGGAAGGATTCTGGTAACGAAGCATCTGAACGATGCCCTCCACTCCGTCGCTGAACGAGACTTCGTCATCGACGTATCCGAGGATGCCTTTCCGTTCGAGGTTGCCGTATTTCAATTCTCCGAGATCCCTCAGGAACACAGGCACACCGTCGTCGCTCTTGACGACTATGCCCCCCATGTCCTCGAGATCGGTCACCTGACCGATTCCTCGGATGACATAGCTCACGTCACCGACCGAAATACGGCTTCCACCGGCATTGGAATTATTCCTTTCCAGGGCCTCCGTTACCTCGTCGAGGGAAAGGTCGTAGGCCGCAAGCTTGTCAGGATCGATCTCTATCTGGTACTGTGTGGTCAAACCACCGAAATTGCTGACATCCGCAACTCCCTGGACCTGTTTCAATGCCGGGATCACTGTCCACTGGTTCAGGTCGGACAGTTCCCTGAGAGAAATGGAATTGTCTCCGACGAGCACATAACGGTAAATCTCCCCGGTCGGGGAAGTGAGGGGGTTCAGTTCAGGGACGGCGCCATAGGGAAGCTCGACATCGCCTATGCATTCCTGGACCCTCTGGCGAGCCCAGTAATCGTCTGTCCCGTCTTCGAATACAAGCACGATCAGGGATAACCCGAAAGAATTCTTACCCCTCATCATGGTAAGGGAAGGAAGGCCGTTCAACGCCCTTTCAAGCGGAATGGTGATCTGCTGTTCGATCTCTTCCGCGGCAAGCCCGGGAATCTGGGTGACCACGTGGACGGTCACATCGGCGATGTCGGGATAAGCGTCGATGGAAAGCCTTGTCCATGAATATATTCCGAAAAGGCACAATACGAAGAAGATGGAGGCGACGAGCCATCTCCGCCTTAACAGGTACTTGAAGAATGCATCCATGGTTTCTAGCGGCTTAGATAGATGCCTCCGTCGGCGATTATCGTCTCTCCTTCCTCAAGGCCTTCCAGGACAAGCATCTGGCCAGCGTCAAGGCTTTCCAGCCGAACAGGCCTCTTCTCGAAGGTCGAACCCTCCTTCTGGACATAGACGAACGGATGCTCCTGGCTCTGGAATACTGCGGTAGCGGGGATGACTATCGCATCCTTGTCCTTGACGGTGAAACGAGCCGACACGAACATGCCGGGCTTCAAGGCTTTTTCCGGATTGGGGCATTCTATCACCACAGGGACCGTACGGGTCTTGTCGTCGAGCATGTCACCTACATAGAATATGTTCCCGGACAACGGATCTCCCGAGGGAAGGATCACGGATGCCTCCTGACCCTTTGCCAGCCTTCGGACGGAACTCTCCCTGACATTGGCGGTCACCCAGACTTTGGACAGGTCGGCTACCGACACGGGCGGCTCGGAATCGTCCGAGAGTATCTGCCCGAGGACCAGGTTGTTCTTAACGACGATGCCCGAAATGGGAGAAATGACCCTGAGGGGCTGTCCCATCTGCACATTCGCGGGATTCACACCGAAGACGGAAAGAACCTGGCGGGAAAGCGCCAGCGCCGTCTCGGCATCGGAAGCCTCCCTCCTGGCGTCTTCCCACTCCTTCTCTGAAACTACCCCGGATTCCCGGAGAGAAGACTTGCGGTTGAGATTGGCCGAGGCCACCGAATATGCGTTGCTGCTTTCAAGATACTCTTTCACCGCCTCCATGAAATCCGGGGAGGACATCTCGAACAGCACCTGTCCCCTGTAGACCCTGTCACCAAGGCGTACGGCCGAACGGGTCACCCTTCCGTTGAACGGAGCACCCACTTCGGCATAACCGTCAGGCCGGGGCGACACGCTTGCGGTCACCGTGAAACCCTGATCCACGTCTTCCTTTTCCAGTCGGGCCAGTTCCAGTTTGCTTTCGAGTGGAGACCCTTCTTCTATCTTGACTTGATTTCCTTCGAGGATGAATCCGGCCGACGACTCTCCGTCGTTTCCCTTGCCGGTCCTGCATCCACACAATACCGATGCAACGAGCATCAGTGCGATATATTTATACTTCATGTTGTCTTGCTGGTTCGTGTTTGATATTCACTTGCGCCACCTCGGGCGCGCATAACATCAAACCAGCGCGGGAGGACCCCTGAGGGAAAGGATATCCGCATGGACGGGGCAGACTTCAGGAACCGCTTCGTCCTGGAACACACACTCCAGGACATCGATCCTCTCCAGCTGGATGCCGGGCATCGTGCCGGCGGTGCTGGCGGAATGACAGATGATGTCGAGTATCTGGATCTGCTCCTGGGTATGTCCACCGTCGGAATTGCCCGAAACATGCGATTTCCAATAGATATGGGAATGCATGATCGTAGCCCCTCCGATCTTGTGGCAATGCCAGAACATCGTGGCATTGGCATAATTGAAGAGCATGGTGACTAAGACAGCCACCTTCAGGATATTGCGATATCGTCCTTTCCTGTTGGTCATGCGGGTTGTAAAGATAGCAAAAATAGATTATATTTGTTCATGCACAAAACTATAACCATCCTCTCAGCCGCTGTAGCGGCGGTGTTGCTTTCCACTTCATGCGGTGAAAAGTACACTTTCGACCTGGACAATCACATCGGTATCTGCGGCATCGGCTGGGCCGAAGCCGCCCAGGCCAACGGTCTGGACTACATCGAAGCCGGCGTGGCCTCGTTCCTCATCCCCGAGAGCAGTGAGGAAGATTTTGCAGCCAACAGGGAAAAGGCTGCTTCGATGGTACCTCCCATCTATTCGGCCAATGGATTCTTCCCCGGAGAGATAAAGATAGTCGGCCCCGAAGCCGACATCGAGAGGGCTGTCAGGTATTCGGAGACAGCCCTGCGGCGTGCCTCTGAACTGGGAATCAAGATCCTGGTCCTCGGGAGCAGCGGTTCGCGGTCAATCCCGGAAGGATTCCCGCGTGAGGAAGCCGAAAAACAGTTCGTGGGCTTCCTGAAGGCAATCGCTCCGGCAGCCGAAAAGAACGGCGTCGTGGTGGCCATCGAGCCTCTCCAGACTTCTGAGACGAACTTCATAAACTCGGTCCGAGAAGGAGCGGCCCTTGCCAGGCAGACCGGCAGTCCGAACATCTGCGTGATAGCCGACATCTTCCATATGATGAGGGTTGGAGAAGGCCCTGACGCAATCATCGATTCAGCGGACAAACTGGTCCACTGCCATATCGCGGAATGCGCTAAAAGGACGCCTCCTGGAGTGGACGGCGATGACTTCACACCATATTTCAAGGCTCTTAAGGACATCAAGTTCAAGGGGCGCATCTCATTCGAGTGCGGCTGGAGCGACATCAACACCCAGCTCCCGGTCGCAGTCCAGGTCATGAAAGAACAGATAAACAAAGTAAAACAGCAATAATATGCAGACACGTAGAGAATTCCTGAAGACCAGCCTGTTGGGAACCGGCGGTCTCGTCCTGGGAGGTCTGTCCCTCGACTCCAAGATCTTTGCACAATCCAGAAAAGCGAATGACATCGTCAGGGTAGGTATAGTCGGTTTCTCCGACAGGTGCCGCGGCTCCCTGATCCCTTCGTTCATGAACCACGCGGAAGAACTCGGCTTCAAGATCGTAGCAGTCTCAGACATCTGGAAACGCCGCCGCGATGAAGCAAAGGAGTTTTTCAAGACCAAGTACGGAATCGACGTGAAGCTGTTCCGCAACAACGAGGAACTCTATGATTCCAGGATGTGCGACGCGGTCATCATCTCGACCGCCGACTTCCAGCACGCCACCCATCTGGTGGAGGCGGTCAAGGCAGGTTGCGACGCATATTGCGAGAAACCTTTCGCCGAGACCATGGAAGATGCACGCACCGCATTGAAGATCGCCAAGGATTCCGGCAGGATCATCCAGATCGGCTCCCAGCGCCGTTCAGCCCCGAACTACCACGCCGCCAACGACTACATCCGTTCCGGCCAGTTCGGCAAGATCGTGATGGTCGAGATGACCTGGAACGTCAACCAGCCCGGCCGCTGGCGCCGTCCCGGCCTCGTGGAGCAGTGCTTCGAGAAGGACACCGACTGGAAGCGCTATCTCTGCAACCGTCCCTACGAACCGTGGGATCCCAGGAAGTATTTGGAATACAGGCTGTTCTGGCCTTATTCTTCCGGAATACCCGGACAGTGGATGTCCCACCAGATCGACACCGTCCACTGGTTCACCGGTCTCAGCCATCCGCGCAGCGTAGCGGCCAACGGAGGCATCTACCTGTGGAAGGACGGACGCAGGAACTACGACACCATGACGGCCGTGATGGACTACGGTCCCGAGGGCAGTGACGAAGGATTCCAGGTCCTCTACAGTTCACGCTTCACCAACTCCGCAGGCGGGGTGAAGGAGCTTTATTTCTCCAACGGAGGGACCCTCAACCTCGACACCAACGAGGTGACCTCTTCCGGTGGAATGCAGGCCGGAGATGCAAAGGATATGGGCATGGAAGCCAACCTGCTCGAGACATTCAAGCTCCCGTCCGTCCATGTAGACACGGCTGCCAACATGGGAGGCGATCCGATGACGAGCCTCCATATGCGCAACTGGATGGAATGCGTCCGCAGCAGGAAGGAGACCAATGCTCCCGTCCAGGCCGGCTACAACCATTCAATCGCTACGATGATGGCCAACGCCGCCGTCCGCTCCGGAGAAAAGGTGACCTTCGACGAGGTCAACCAGGAGATCCTCGCTGGAGGAAAGCCGTTCAAACCGTTCGATTATATCTAGGATCTTACGAAATATGAAAAAGTTCGCTATCAGCCTGGTCCTGGCTGCCGGCTTCTTCGTGCTGGCCGGATATCAGGGCTTTTCCGGCAACCCTGCCGGGCACTTCGCGGCCACCATCTCCGAGGGCAGTACCTCGATGCTGACCTATGGATTCTCAGATCCGGACCCCGTGGCCAATCCGGACCATCTCCAGTATCCCTATTTCCGATTCGACGGATATGAGGCTGTGGGGAAACCAAAAGAATGGAAAACGGTTACCCTGGAGAACGAGTGGATAAGCGTCACCGTATTCCCTGAGATAGGAGGAAAGGTTTGGGGGGCTGTTGACAAGACCAGGGGACTTGAATTCGTGTACTACAACCACGTGGTCAAGTTCAGGGACATCGCCATGAGGGGCGCCTGGACCTCGGGAGGAATAGAGTTCAATTTCGGAATCATCGGGCACGTCCCGTCCACCGCCACGCCGGTGGATTACATCACCAGGAAGAACCCCGACGGCAGCGTGAGCTGCCTGATAGCCTCCTTCGAACTGCTGACGAGGACCTGGTGGACCGTTGAGATCAATGTCCCGGCCGACAAGGCATATTTCACTACCAGGGCCGATTACATCAACACGTCTTCGCTCGAACAACCCTATTACAACTGGTCCAATGCCGCCTTCAAGGCAGGAGGCAATCTCCAGCTGTGCATGCCGGGAGACAGGTACATCGGACACGGCGGAGACTCCCACGCCTATCCCACCGACCCGGAGGGCAGGGACCTCTCCTGGTTCTCGCAGAACGCCTTCGGAGCCGACAAGTCCTACCATATCATAGGAGAATTCGCCGAATATTTCGGAGCTTTCTGGCATGACGACGGTTTCGGCTACGCCCACGTGGCAAGACCGGATGAAAAGCTGGGCAGGAAGTTCTTCTGCTGGAGCCAGGCAAGGCAGGGAGGCATCTGGGAAGACCTCCTTACCGACTCCGACGGGCAGTATGTGGAAATGCAGGCGGGAAGGATGTTCAACCAGCCCTCACAGCTGGAGAGTATCAAAACCCCTTTCAAGCATAACTCCATCGCTCCGGCCGCGGAGGATGACTGGACCGAATACTGGTATCCGGTGGAAAACATCGGCGCATTCCAGGCGGCGAGCCGTTTCGGGGCCCTCAGCATAGAACGTCCCGACGGAAGGACGGCGACCGTGAGGATATCCCCTGTCAATGGCGGAACCAAAAGGGTTGCAATCACTTGCGACGGAAGGACTCTGTTCTCGGAGGATGTCACTTTCTCAGTCCTGACCCCCTGGGAGCATAAGATACAAGGAGTCGGTCCCGGATTCATCAAGGTGACCGTAGGAGATGATGAACTTGTCTATGACGAGGATCCCGGTTCGAGAAGGTCCAACCGCCCCGACACGATGCCGGAAGACTTCGACTGGAACACTCCCCACGGACACTGCCTGCGGGCCGAGCAACTGATGAATGTGAGGCTCTATGAACAAGCCAGGGAGGAATTCCTCAAATGCCTCTCCATCGACAAATGGAATGCTCCGGCACTTCGCGGGATGGCTTCTTTCTGCCTTCACTGCGGGTTGTACGAAGAAGCCTTCGATTATGCCAGGAAGGCGCTCAGCATCAACACCTACGACGGAGAGGCCAATTACCTCTACGGGCTGGCTGCGAGGGCGATAGGAAAGACCGTGGAGGCCAAGGATGGCTTTTCGCTGGCCACCTACACTTCAGCCTGGCAGGATGCGGCTTACGTCGAGCTGGCAAGGACTGCCCTTGCCGACGGGAACTGGAAACTGGCCCTTGAATATTCATCCAGAAGCACCAGCCCGATGGCAACCGTTGCAAGGATGGCTGCCCTCCGTCATCTGGGCGGCAAGGCCGATTGCGAAAGCCTGCCTTTGTTCCCGTTCTTCAACTATGAAAAGAGCCTTATGGCCGGTACGCCAGAGTCCTTCCCCACCACGCTCAAATGCGAACTCCCGCAGGAGACCTTCATGGAACTTGCACTGTGGTACCTCGGAAGCGGCCTGGCTGACGAGGCCTCGGCACTATGCTCAATGACGGATTATCCCGAAGCCAAATATCTCAAGGCCTATATCGCAGACGGCAAAGGAGACGGCAACGAAGCCGGTAGACTGCTCAAGGAAGCCAACGCCTCCTCGCCAAGATTCGTATTCCCCTTCCGTCCCGAAATGCTGAAGGTATTCGACTGGGCAGCCGCCCGCCAGCCTGACTGGAAGCTGGACTATTACAGGGCGCTCATCCTATGGCGCCATGCAGGCAAGGACAAGGCTCTGGCACTGCTGGACAGCTGCGGAGACGATCCTGACTATTATCCCTTCTACCTGACCCGCGCCAAGCTGCGTTCCGGCAGCGGACGCCTGGCCGACCTCCGGAAGGCCGAGACGCTCTCACAGGACTGGCGCACAGGCAAGGCCCTGGTGGACTACCATACGGCGAATAAGGACTGGGAAGAAGCCTGCAAGGCAGGAGAAAGGTATTTCAGGAAATTCCCGGACAAATTCGAATTCGGACTGGCATACGCAGACGCCCTTTGCGGAGCAGGACAGTATTCCAAGTCGCTCAAGGTCCTGTCAGGACTCAGGGTGATGCCTAAGGAAGGGGCACGCAAGGGACACCAGATCTACAGGGCAGCCTGCCTTGGCAAGGCAAAGGCCGAGCTGAAAGCCGGCAAGTTCGCCGCAGCAATCAAGTCGGTGGAAGCTTCGAAGATCTGGGACGAGAGGATCGGAGTCGGCAAGCCTTATGACGAACTCATCGACTACACCGAGGAGAACGCCATAATAAAGGCGGCCAACGAGAAGAACCGGACCGCCTTTGACTAAACAACTTTCTGACAGAGATTCCTACTTTTCCAAGGCCCTCAACAGGGCCTTGCCGTCGTTAATGACCTTGGCGGCCTCGGCGTCGGTGGATTTCTCCCAGTCGATGTCCATGATCCTCTGGAGTTGCGCGTCCAGCAAGGCCGTCTGCTTGGGAGTCAGTCCGTCCCTGAGGATGCGGATCTTCTCATTGTCCTGGATACCTTCGATCAGGCGCTGGAAAGCGATGCTGGGTCCGTCAGGATAGACAAGGTAGCAGTCACCCGCCCTCCATGTGCGGAACCTGGAATCCACGCAAGGATCCTTCACCCAGCTGTTATAAGCCCAGCGGAGATAGCCGCTGTAGCCTGTCGCAGCTGCGAACCATCCCATGAAGGCGGATTCGGCCGGTGCGGAATCGGTGAAGGTATTGGGGCGCTGGGGGCTGCAGCAGGTATAGAAAGTCACCCTGTTCCCCTTGCCGAGGTGCTCTGCGACCTGGTCCGGAGTCATCTGGACAGGAAGGCCGGGACGCAGCGCGAAGCTGATGTCATACATCCTCTCGGCGACCTCGGGTCCGAAATAATTGATGGCACCCTCGATCTTGAAACCCTTGTCCGCCTTTTCCACGATGGCGTATGCATGCTCAAGGAGTTCCTTGGGACGCTCATCCATAGCGATGCAGGTCTTGTCGAGCCAGCCCTTGGTCCTCAGATGCCTGGCGAAGTCGGACAGGAACGGAAGCATATAGTCCTCATATTCCTTGGAACCGGGCTCCATCTTGACGGAACGGGAGCAGTTGATGGATGCGTCGAAATATTCGAAAGTCAGATGCCAAGGCAGGATGGAATAGCAGTCGATCTGTTCAGTGATTCCGCAGCTCATCATGAATTCCACCCACTTGTCGAAGACTGAATAATCATACTTCCAGGAGCCGTCGACACCCTTGAACTTGCCGACCATGCTCTCGAAGGGATCCTCGGTCTGGCTGTTCCAGGGATGCTGGATTATGCTGGCAGTAATGACCTTCTGGCCGGCGGAAGCGAGGTATTCCATAATCGGACGCATGGTGTCGAAATGCTCCTTGCTCCAGAGCGGCACATTGAAATAACGCGCCACGGCATAAGGGTTCTGCCAGAGATCGAGATGGAACTTCCAGTCCTTGGGCTCAGGAAGGACACGCTTGCTGACCTCGATGGTGAAAGGGACTGACAGGGACTTTCCGTCGCAGCTGGCCGTAAGGCTTCCCTTGTATTTACCGGGAGCGGCATCCCTCGGCACATTGATGGTGAGCCACACGGGACGTACGGTCCTGGCGGGGACAGCCATCCTCTCAGCCTTGACAAGGCGGTCGGGACTCAGGACGGTGTCGCCCTTGAATACCACCTCACCCATCACATATGTCTCGAAGTATTTGTCCACAGCGGAAGCAGGAATGACATTCCTGCCGGACTTCAGGTCACTGACCGATATCTCGAAAGACTCTACGGCTTTCGGAGCGACCAGCACGGCCTGGGCGTTGACACGCTCGCCCCTCCACCCGAAGAGAGCCAGGGACTTGGCCAGGGCAGGGACATCGTCTTTCTTGTACCTTGAATCGATGGATCCCCAACCGAAACCGAGGTCCTTCGTACCATTCCAAACCTCCGGGGAAGTCGGATGAGGATCAGCCATCTCCACTACTGGGGCCTGCGCGTAAGCGAAGACTGTCGCAAACAAAAGGCAGGCGATTGATAATACTCTTGCTTTCATAATCTCAAATATAGTGATTTTTGAAAGTATTTGGCATAGAAATTGGTCATATTATCAAGATTGCTTATTTATCAACAAATGGAAAAACTAAATCATCCCGCTATCCTGGTCGTCGACATGCTCAACGACTTCGTTACCGGCGCACTTGCCTGCGACCGTGGAAAGGCTATCGTTCCCGCAACCGCACGTCTCCTTAAGGCCGCCCGCGAGAAGGGCGTTCCCGTGATTTTCTGCAATGACGCCCATATCAAGGGCATCGACCGTGAATTGAAGCTTTGGGGCGACCACGCAATCGCCGGCACTCCCGGAGCCGAGGTCATTCCCGAACTGGAACTCTGCGACAAGGATTACGTGGTTCCGAAGAGACGTTACAGCGGCTTCTTCCAGACCGACCTGGACATACTCCTCAAGGAACTCGGAGTCCAGACGGTCGTAATGACAGGTCTCCATGCCCATATGTGCGTACGCCACACTTCCGCCGACGCCTACTGCCTCGGTTATGACGTGGTGGTAGCCAAGGAAGCGACCGATTCATTCACCGAGGAAGACTATGTGAACGGCCTCGCATATCTTAAGACCTGCTACGGCGCCGACGCTTACTCCAATGAAGAACTGATTGCCGCTTTCTAGGACAATCCAATCCAAACATAGGTCCACATTCCCCGCATCATCCTAAGGGAGATGCGGGGAATCTTTTTACAGATATAATTGTTATATTTGTAATTACGGCCGTCCATAGACGATGGGCAATATCAATACCGTTCTTAAATGAAAAGGATCTGTTCATTATTCATCCTGCTTGCAGCTTCGGTCTGCGCCTGGGCGCAGGAGAACAATCTGAGCATAGATGCCGACTTCCTCACCCGCGGTGAAATCCGTTCCGGAGGATTGCCTGTCAGCGAAGAAGAAGGAGCCGTGAACAAGGATTTCGCCAGTTTCATACTGGAAAGAACGCTCATCGGCCTCAACTATGAAAAGAAGAATTTCTCCTCCAAGGTGATGGCTCAGCACAGCGGAACCTGGGGAAGTTCCGAAGGAGGCTCTTTCAACGTCTATGAAGCTTGGGTACAGATGTCCACGGGCAAGGGTTTCTTCGCCAAGATCGGAAGGCAGAACCTCTCCTATGACGACCAGCGAATATTCGGAGCCGACGACTGGGCGATGACGGCAAGGTCGCACGATGTCCTCAAGGCCGGATACGAAGGGCACAACCAGAAGATACATCTATTCGCAGCCTTCAACCAGAATGCAGCCAACATCAACGGCGGCACATATTACTCCGGCGGTGTCCAGCCCTACAAGGCGATGGAGGCGCTCTGGTACCATTACGACATACCCAAGACCAAGATCGGTGTGTCCCTGCTCTTCATGAATGCCGCGATGCAGGGCGGCGAGAAGGGAGAGCCGAACGAGAAAACCTACCAGCAGCAACTGGCGGGTGGATTCCTCTCCTACCGTCCCAAAAAACTGAACGCCGAGGCTGCCTACTATCATCAGATGGGAAAGAGTGAAGGCGGCCTCCCGATCGATGCCTGGATGATGAGTTACAAGGCCACTTACGACCCATCGGCACAGTTTTCATTCACGGCCGGCTATGACTACCTCAGCGGAGACGCAGATTTCGCCACCCCGTACCAGGGGCAGATCGGAATGATACAGCACAAGACCATCAAGGGCTTCAGCTCACTGTACGGATCACACCACAAGTTCTACGGTGCGATGGATTTCTTCTATGTCAGCACCTATGTGAGCGGTTTCACGCCTGGTCTGCAGAACCTGTATGCCGGAATGAGTTTCAAGCCGGTGGAAAAGGTCTCGCTGGATGCGATGTACCATTATCTCGCAACGGCGACCAAACTCCAGAACGCAGAAAAGCCCCTCGGCCACGAAATCGAGCTTTCAGGGTCATACAAGTTCATGGGCAATGCAAAGCTGAGCATCGGATATTCCTATATGAGAGGCACCGAGACGATGGTCATCCTGAAGAAGACCTCCGACAACAGGCAGCTTAGGTGGGGATGGATAATGCTCACTGTCTCTCCGAAATTCTTCTCCGGGAAATGGTAGGCTTGATATGAAAAGGATCGAAGTAGCAGCGGCTGTCATCCGCAAGGGAGACATGATATTCGCAACCCAGAGGGGTTACGGTGATTTCAAAGACTGGTGGGAATTCCCCGGTGGGAAGGTCGAGCCGGGAGAGACCCCGGAAGAGGCCCTTCTCAGGGAGATCCGGGAGGAACTGTCGGTAGAGATCAGCATCGACAGATACCTGAAGACCGTGGAATGGGATTATCCCGCCTTCCACATAACCCTCCATTGCTACCTCTGCTTCCCTGAAACGGATGACCTGCACCTGAACGAACACGAGGCCGCCTGCTGGCTGGACGCCGCCTCGATTCATTCTGTCCGGTGGCTTCCGGCCGACGAAGCCCTGCTCCCCCTGATTGCCGAAGAACTGAAAAATGAAGCACGTTAACAAATAGCAATATGATGAAAAGACTTGTCTGGACCCTTGCAGCGCTGATGCTGGTGTGCGCCAACCTGATGGCGCAGAGACTCAACCGCGAGCCCTCCAGGATCGTGGTCGCATACGTTACTTCGAATCCGACGGTCATGCCCGACCCTTCCCGCATGACCCATATCAACTACGCTTTCGGGCACGTCAACGACACATTCAACGGTGTCAGGATCAATAACGAATCCAGGTTGCACAGCATCACAGCCCTCAAGAAGGATGCTCCCTGGCTCAAGGTCTGCCTCTCGATCGGCGGTTGGGGAAGCGGCCGCTTCAGCGAGATGGCCGCTACCGATGAGAACAGGAAGGCCTTCGCCGCCGACTGCGCAAGGGTCGTGGCCGAGTTCGACCTGGACGGCATAGACCTGGACTGGGAATATCCGACCAGTTCGGCCGCCGGCATATCCTCATCGCCTGACGACACGAAGAATTTCACCATATTGGTAAAGGAGATCCGCAAGGCCATCGGCCCCAGGAAACTGCTTACGATGGCCTCCCCGAGCAATGCCCGTTTCGTGGACTTCCCCAACGTGCTTCCATATATGGACTTCATCAATGTCATGGCTTACGACATGGGCCGTCCTCCCAGGCACAATGCAGCGCTTTACCGCCAGGACGAGGCAGGGAACGTCTCTCCTTTCGCACGCGGCAGCGCTGACCGCGCCATCCAGGCCCACCTCGACGCCGGAATACCCAAGGAGAAACTGACCCTCGGGATGCCGCTATATGGTCACGGTGACAGGAAGAACTACAACGACTATGTGGACTTCAAGGATATGGCCGCCCCCAAGGAAGGTCTCACCGAGCATTGGGACGAGATCGCCAGGGTGCCGTACTATGCCGATGCCGAAGGGAAACTCGTACTCAGTTTCGACAACGTTCGCTCGATCACTGAGAAATGCCAGTATATCAAGGACAAGGGACTGCTCGGCGGAATGTACTGGGAGTATATCTGCGACAATGCCTCAGGCGACCTGACACGCACCATAGCCAACCAGCTGCTGCCCAAGAGGATAGTTTCAGCCCAAGCGGTCCGCAAGGCCAGCTATGCAGGGAAGGAAAAGCGCTTCCGTGCCCTGCTGTACTATTCCGACAAGGTCGAGGAGGCCCATAGCCAGTTCGCCAACCAGGCCGTCCAGTTCTTCAAGAAACTGACCGTAGGCGACGGATGGACACTGGATGTGGCAAAGGACAAGTTACCCTCCGACCTCTCCGCCTATGACGTAGTCATAATGCCTGACGTAGCCCCCGGCAGCAAATCCGACAGGGCCCGTTTCCAGGAATATATGGAGAACGGCGGAGGCTGGCTGGGCTTCCACGGAGCCGGCTACAACGACGCCTCTACCGGCTGGGACTGGTTCCGCGACTTCCTCGGAGGAGTAAGCTTCCTCTGCAACACCTGGCCCCCGCAGCCCGCCCTGATAGACGTTGACGGTTTCGACCATCCGGTCACCAGGAACCTGCCTTCCCGCTACGTGGCACCCTCGACCGAATACTACCAGTGGCAGCCTGACCCGCGGTCCAATCCCGACATAGTGGTCCTGGCCAGCCTCGCGAGGGAGAATTTCCCGATGGGCTTGAAGGATGTCGTTTTCGGTGGAGACTTCCCGGTCGTATGGACGAATACGAACTACAGGATGGTATATATCAATATGGGACACGGAGACGAGAGCTTCACCGATGCGACCCAGAACCTCCTGTTCATCAACGCGCTCCGCTGGATCGTCTCCCGCTCACCGAAGGGAGACCCGTTCCAGAAATAATCGGATAGACTTTTTCAAAGGCATGAAACGACTCTTTTTTTTGATAGTTCTCACTTCTTTGGGCGCCATTGCTTCCGCCCAGCCATCGGGCCGGGGAAGAATCAGGGATTTCGGAATAACTCCAGGAGTGTTCAAGCCTGGAACGTACAATGCAATAACTGACGTTCCTGGAGTCCGGGTCGGACATGTCACCATCGTCGAGGGGGATGACGTGCGCACCGGTGTCACTGCGATCGTCCCTCACGACGGAAATGTATTCAGGAAGAAATGTCCTGCTGCCATCTATGTCGGAAACGGTTTTGGAAAACTTGCCGGCGTGACGCAGATCCGCGAACTTGGGAACATCGAAACGCCTGTCATTCTTACCAACACGCTTTCCGTCGCCCAGGGTATTGAGGGAGTCCTTGACTATACCCTGGGGCTTGAGGGCAACGAGAATGTCCGGAGCGTCAACGCGGTAGTCGGCGAAACGAACGACGGATATCTCAACGACATACGAGGACGGCACATAAAGGCTGAAGATGTGGTCAACGCAATTCTCGGGGCCAAAGGCGGCCCGGTAGAGGAAGGTTGCGTAGGAGCCGGTACCGGAACAGTCTGCTTCGGTTGGAAAGGAGGCATCGGGACTTCATCACGTGTGCTTCCGTCCGATCTGGGAGGATACACCGTAGGAGTGCTGGTCCAAAGTAATTACGGAGGAATCCTGGAAATTGACGGAATCCCCGTGGGGCTCCGTCTGGGACAGTACAGTTTCAAGTCGAACGTAGAGAATCCGGACTACCTCATGAGTCCGGACGGTTCCTGCATGATGGTGGTCTTTACTGACGCTCCCCTGGATTCCAGAAACCTGGAGCGGCTGGCGAAGCGTGCAATGATGGGTATGGCAAAGACAGGTGGAATCGCTTCCAACGGCAGTGGTGACTATGTGATAGCCGTAAGTGTCAATCCGGATAATCTGATAGACGAAAGTACGGAGTTCTACCGTCCCGTACTTCTGCATAACGAGGCCTTGAGTCCGTTGTTTGAAGCGGTAATCGAGGCGACTGCAGAGGCACTCTGGAATTCACTGTTCATGGCCACTGACATGCGGGGCCGCGACGGTCACTTCGTCCCGGCACTTCCAATTGAGCGGGTGCTCAGTGTGATGAAGAAGTAATCCTATTCAAGGTCAAGGACATAGACGCCCCTGGCGGGAATCCTCACGGGTGAGGTCAAGTTGACGACTTCACCCGTAACTGCATCCTTGCCCCTGGTGTAGCCCTTTATGACTTCCGAGAAACGCTTCATATCGACCGTACGCTCATCGTCAGATCCGTTGAGCATGACCAGGACGGTATTCTTCCCGTCCGTACGGGCATAGACGTAGCATTTGGTCTGGTTGTCCGGAGTGTAATGGATAAGCTTGCCTTCCGTCACCGGCTTTGACGTGCGGCGCCAGTTCAGGAGCTTGCTGGCGAAGTCCCAGCACTCGTTCTGGAAGTCGTCACGCCCCTCTTTGGTGAAGGCATCCGCCGGATCGTCTTTCCAGCCACCGGGGAAATCGACTCTCATGTTCTCGCGTCCGGCAATCGCTATCTCGGTACCGTAATAGATCTGCGGAATACCCCGGGTGGTCAGAAGGAAGGCCAGTCCCTGCTTGAGTTTCCACGCCGGATCTCCGGGATTCATGAAGCGGGTGATGTCGTGGTTGTCCAGGAAGGTCAGCACATTATCCGGATCCGGAAACAGGAAATCCTGGGTAATCACCTCGTACATCTTGAACAGGCCGGCTTCCGACCCTTCGCTGGTATTGCTTTCCTTCATGATTTCCCTCTGGGTGGTGAACGTCAGGTCGAAATCCATCACGGTTTTCAGATGGGAATCATTCGGGTTGACTGCCGATCCTCTCTGCCACCAGCCAGCCGCTGAATTGCGAGGGTACCATCCTTCTCCGACTATATTGAAATCAGGGTATTCAGTTTCGATCTCATCGCACCAACGGACCATGAAATCGTAGTCGGCATAAGGGTAGGTGTCCATCCTGATGCCGTCCACACGGGCATATTCAATCCACCAGATGCTGTTCTGGATCAGGTAGGTGGCCAGATGGCGGTTGCGCTGGTTGAGGTCGGGCATTCCCCCCGAGAACCATCCGTCAATCAGGATGTCCTTCTCAGTCTGCGGGGCGTGGGGATCCATCAGGACCCACTTGTAATGGGTAGTGTTGACCAGACCTTCGGGCCGCTGGCCTCTCTGCCACTGGCCCTGGGGGCCGGGACCTTGCGGCCGTTGAGCGGGACCGGCCTGGGCCTGCTGCGCCATCCTCTCCCCAACCTTGACAGCATAATCGTTCTGGTTGAACCAGTCATCTTCCGGAATGTCGGTCATCCACCAGTGGCTGCTGCCGGAGTGGTTGAATATCATATCCATCACCACCTTGATGTTCTTGCCGTGGGCGGCTTCTATCATGTCGCAGTACTCCTCGTTGGAGCCTAGGCGCGGATCGATGAGATAGAAATCGGAAATCGCATAGCCGTGTGAGGCGTTGCTGCGGTTGTACTGGACCGGATTCAGCCATATCGCCGTAACACCCAGATTGTCAATATAGTCGAGATGCTCCTTTATCCCCTGAAGGTCACCTCCGTGGTGCGCTCCGCCGTTCTGACGGTTGACCGTGAAGCTCTCCCAATCGTCATTCGCGGGATTGCCGTTGGCGAACCTGTCGGGCATTATCAGGTAGAGGACATCCTTCGTCGAGAAACCCTGGGCTCCGATCCTGGTGTTCCGGGGGCGAAGTTCGAATGTCTTCACCGTCTTCTTCTTGCCATTCTTAAAGACGAAGGTCATCGTGCCGGGCTCTGCAGACGCCGCAACGTCAAGATATACAAAGAGGTAGTTAGGGTTCTTGACCTTTGCGACCTCCTTGACGGAGACGCCCGGATAGTCATTCAGGGAGAACTCGCTCGTGGCGATGTCCTTACCGTAAAACATTACCTGGAGTTCGTGGTTATTCATTCCGGCATACCAGAAAGGAGGATCCATCCGCTGGATTTCCGGAGCGTTGTTCTTAGGGGCGGCTGACGCCGGGGCACTGAGGCCGATGGCCAGAAAGGCCGTCATGGCCGCCAGGATCATAATGACTCTTCTCATGTTCGTTTTATTTATATGTGATTATTCTGTAGTCAATTCCGCAGAAGGATCCCAAGCAGATGCTTCTATGCAAATATACCATATTTAAAATAGAATAATTATATTTGTAAGTTATATATTTCATTCGCAATGAAACGACTATCTAGATCAGGGGCATTTCTCGCCCTTCCGATCATCCTTGCCATGCTGTCCGGATGCACGGGGATGGTCGAGTCGGAACTTGACGAGACCCACGCCAAACTGAAGGCACTCCAGGAGCTCGCCGCTTCCGTGAACAAAGATTTGATGACCCTGGATGGGATCGTTGCCATGCTTGATGACGACCACACCATCGACCCGAGCACTTTGAAAGTGACGGAAGATGGTTATACGGTGTCGTTCCGGGACGGCAAGACGATTTACATCCATTTCGGCAAAGATGGAGTTGACGGCCGGACGCTCATCCCCATCGGAGTACGCAAGGACTCTGACGGCCTCTACTACTGGACCGTTGACGGGAAAGACATGAAAGATGCGGACGGCAACCTTATGAGGGCGGGAGCTACCGACGGAGTAGACGGTATCGTCCCGCAGACCAAGGTCGAAGACGGCGTCTGGAAGATTTCATTCGACAAAGGGAAGACCTATACCGATATCGCGACCAGCAAGGAACTGGACGGGGTCGGGGTTTTCTCGGACATCGACACCTCCGATCCGACGATGTTCGTGCTGACCCTGCTCGACGGAACCGAAATCAAGTTGCCCTGCCAGACATCATTCAGGATGACCATCAGCGCACAGGACACGGTGCTCAT
>JAEEGH010012026.1_pt1 | contig 19527 bp, 16 predicted proteins | sample 9134181 | NCBI WGS metagenome assembly JAEEGH01 (sample SAMN16246544, study PRJNA631951) | gut metagenome | biome: gut microbiome; feature: rumen; material: DP-attached | host: Bos | place: Iran: Karaj | collected 2018-10 | reverse complement strand
CGTGAGGATCAGGGATCGGAGAGCCCTTGGCGAAGTTTTCCTCTCTGAGTTTGGTAACGCGGGAGGCACCGCCGACATCTTTCAAAAAACCTTTGACTTTGATGCTCATTTCTTCTGTGCCTCCTTTTTCTTCTCAAGATCTTCCTTGACGCCTTTGGCAGCTGCGCGTCCATTGGTGATCTGCGGACCCATGCCGTCACCGGACATGCCGTGCGCGCCGGCAAACTCCAAGCCTTCAATGAAGTGATCCTTTTCTTTCATCTGCAGTCTAGCCACAGCGTGGTCTTCCATTGAATGGAGATAACCGTAAATGTTGCCCTTCCAGGCACCCACATAGTGGGCAACGGTCATCGGGGTGGTGATCTCGATCTCGGTGATGCGGCTGCGGAAGTCCACCTTAGTGATCTTGATACACTCATCGATCATCTCGCTGGCGAGACGGCGCTTCAGGTCGAAATACTCTTCTTCCTTCACACTCTCAAATGGCTTGGAAGGAACAAGCGCCGTGATGGAAAGCTGCGTATAGCCTTCCGGCAGCGTGGGGTTGGCATAGTTGAGGCAGATGGTAGTGATGTAGTTGTAGGGTTCGGTGATGTTCGAGTAGTTCTCCCAGATCTTGTTGGTATCCATGGTGGATCCGGAGAACGTGGAATAGTTGGTGATGCCGTTTTCTTCCGGTGTGCCCTCAATGACCATGATAACAGAGACCGGCACAACAGAGAGCTTGCGGTTGTTGATCATGCGGATGGCGCCTTCGGGCACTTCGCTCAGCGGCTCGATCATCTGGGAATAGACTTTGTTCGGATACGGGCCGGAAATGACATAGTCACAGTGGATCTCGTCGCCGCGTGCCGTGCGCACACCGTAGACCTTGCCGTCCTTCACCAGGATCTTCTCCACTTCCTGGTTGAACTCGTACTGCGCACCCTGTTCCTCACACTTGGCCTGCATCTTCATGCTCATTTCATGGCTGAAGCCCCGGCAGACATAGGAACCGGTAAAGTAGTCGGCCATCAGGAAAGCGTAGATGGTAAAGGGCAGATCGTCCATACGGTTGCCGACGTAGATCCAGTAAGGCGTCAGCATTTCGACTGCCTTCTTCGGAAGATCGAACGTGTTGATGACTTCCGTCGCCGTATAGCCGACTGTTTTTACAAAGTCCGGATGCTTCATGAGCATCTGCACCTTGCTCATCGGGGTGACCGAAAGGATGTTCATGCTGTCGTATACGCGGCGGCAGAGAAGCATCAGCTCATGTACTTTTTCGTAAGTGCCGGGACACTCTTCATCGATCTCTCTGGCAACGGTGGTATAGCTGTCGTCGTAGTCGTGGTGGAGGATCTTGTCGATGCCGGAGTTCGGCAGAGCAACACGATAGCACTCATTGACCGGCAGCCAGTCGATATCAACGCCCATATCGTCGAAGTACTGGCCGACCTTAAGGCGTTTGCCGGGCTGCCCGATCGACATCATCTCATGGAGGGTGGCTTCGATCTCAAAGCCGTTGCGGACAAAATCGGTGGCAAGGCCGCCGGGCATGTTGTGCTTTTCAAGGATCAGGATATCCTTGATGCCCCACGCCTGCAGCTGCAGGCATGCCGACATGCCGGCCAGCGCGCCTCCGATAATGACCACATCATAATGGTCTTTATAAAATTTCATACTTACCTGCTGTCCTTTCATATATACGGGCAATGACCCGGCCGCCAGGCGGTGACCGGGTCAGAAGTGGAGTATCAGAAGAAGCGCTCTACCAGCTCGCGGGAATACTCGGCGGTCTCATCCATATCGCCGAAGGCCATGATCTCACCGGCATAGTAAGTATCATACTTGCCCTGCATGGCTTCGACCTTGTCATACCAGCCGGCTGCGTAGTCCTCGCAGGAGACATGCGGGAAGTAGTACACCGACCACTTGTTGATAACTTCCTTGGCAGGATTGTGCATGATCTTAAGGTCTTCGAGGACCATCTCGTTGCACTTGTCGAACGGGACCTCTTCCATGTCCTTATGCGTACGCAGTGCGTAGGTCGTGATGACCTGGTCGATGCTCTCTTTCCAGCGGCGGTAATACACCATCAGATGGCCAAGGCGCTCTTTGACCATGTTGTCAAACACATAGTAGGAGATCTCGGGGTGATCTTCCGGCTTTGTGGTGATTGCCTGAACGGTGTAGCGCTCGTAGTCGATCTTGGAGAACAGTTCTTTCTCGTCCTCGCGGGCGTCGAAATAGTCGACCATGCCGTTGTTGTTGCCCATGTTGCCGTCAGCAACATACAGAGGCGCCGTAACGATGATCTTGTCGTACTCCTCGACCTGGCCGTTTACCGTGACATAGACCTTGCCGTCTTTACGCTCTACCTTTGTGATTTCAGAATTGACGCGGGCGGGATGCATGATCTTGTTATTCAGGCATTCCCAGATGTACTGCGTGCCCTTCTCCCAGGTCCAGAGGTTGACCTTCACGAAGTTCATCGTGGTCTGGAAGTCCAGATACTTCAGGACATAGGCGGCAGGAATCTCGTCAAAGTAGCCATAGCCGAAGGACGTGTACGGCCCGATCCAGATGTCCTGCACGAGCTCGCAGCCGTTCTTCTCGCAGAATGTTTTAAACGGAAGCGCGAGATCCTTAAGGTTCTCGTTTACACCCTCGACCTTCTCACGGCCGGGTGTGACGGCATAACCGTCGTAGCGGCCTTCCGCGACGCCGCGGTGACCGTTGACGTCATAGCCCTGATACTTGGTTTCCAGCAGTTCGCCGAACAGCTTGACCTGCTTCTTCATTTTGAGCAGGCGGGGGATCTTGAAAATATTTTTCTTCGGTTCGAACGGTTCAATGACCTTGCCGGCGGAATTCTTGTAGTTGCGGTTGAGTTTGGGACCGTCGTGCGTAATGCCGCAGAACTCCTCTACATCGTGAACGGCGTAGTAGGACGGAACGCCCATAATGGCGCCCATCTCATACCGCTTGCCGTTGTAGTAGGGAGACCAGCATTTTCCGCCGACTCTTGCAGATCTCTCGAGGATGGAGTAGTTGGTGTAGCCCTTCTGCTCCAGATACATGCCTGCGGACAGGCCAGCCGGGCCGCCGCCGACGATGCAGATGCGTACGTTCTTGTCCATTGTTGCCTCCTAATAATATTGAATTCTTTATAAACAGATTGGCACAATAACCTATGTTAAAGATACCGCAAACCACATCAAAATTCACTATACAATTGCTTGAATTTGTATGGTTTTTGACATTTCTTCCAAATTATCTCTATGCAACCCGAAGAGATTATGTTATATTACTGGCAAGAATAATTCAGAATGGAGAGATGCCGCTTGCGCTTTGATTCTTTCTCGCACATGCTGCAATACTGGGCTTCTCAAACGCCGGATCGTCCCGCTCTGTTCTTTGAGGAGACCGGCTTGAAGGAACTCAGTTTTTCCGAACTTCTCGCGCTGGTGGAAGAGCGTGCCGGTCAGCTTCGCGCAGGCGGGAAGACCTGCCTCGGCATTCTCGCCGACGGAAGCATGCCATGCGTTGTGGAGATCTTTGCCGCCGCCTCGGCCGGGCTGCAGATCGTCATGCTCGACGCTTCCCTGCCGGATGCCGTGCTCGGTCCCCTGATGGCATATACCGATGTTGATATGCTCTGGGGCGATGAAGACCTCTGCGAAGAGCTCTCCCCGTTTCTGACGAAAGGCGTTGCGGACGGAGCCGGAAAGATCCTGTTTTTCACGTCAGGGACAACGGAACGGTCGAAAGCCGTCGTGCTCACGGATCACAGTCTCTGCCAGAGCGCTTATAACGGCGGCGAGAAACTGCCCCTGCAGCCGGATGACCGGCTGCTTTGCCTGCTGCCGCTAGGCCACGTGTTTGGGTTCGTCTGCGGTCTTCTCTGGGGTCTCAGCTGCGGCGCCGCGGTGGCGCTCGGGCGCGGTCCCAGGCATTACACGGACGACTGCGCGTTCTTCAGCCCCACAGCCGTATCGGTCGTGCCGCTGCTGCTCGGATTTCTGCTGCAGCACAGACTCGTGAACCCCGAGCTGAAGCTTATCCTCGTCGGCGCCGGCGACTGTCCGCGCGCCCTGCTGGATGCGGCGGGACAGCTCGGTCTGCGCGTCAGCTTCGGCTATGGCCTTACGGAGACAAGCTCCGGTGTCGCGATCAGCGTGTCAGGCGATCCGTTTGCGATGGAAATCTGCCCGGACGACACGATCACCCTTGCTGAGGACGGTGAGATCCTCATCGAAGCTCCCACCTGCATCATGCAGGGCTACTACAAACGGGCGGCAGACACCGAAGCCATCCTGCGGGACGGCGTCCTCTACAGCGGCGACCTCGGCCGGTTCGACGAAGACGGAAAGCTGCACATCACCGGGCGCAAGAAAGATATGCTGGTGCTGCCGGACGGCACGAAGCTGTTTCTGCCTGAATACGAAGGCCGCATTATGCGCGCGCTCGGTCACAACGAGCTTGCAGTCATCCTCAAGGGATCACGCCCGCTGCTCGTCTATTCCGGTGAAGCCGATCGGATCGAACTGGAAGAACGGCTGCGTCCGCTGATGACGGAACTTCCGCGCGGGCAGCAGCTCGCCGGCATAGAAATCGTAAACTATCCCCTGCCGCGCACAGCAACAGGAAAAATAAAGCGTTGGGAACTCCAACAGAAGGTGGAAACGATATGACGAGAGAAGAAGTTCTGGACAAGATCCGCAAAGTTATTTATGACTGCGTACCCGAGATGGTGACAGAGGAGCTCAAGGAGGATACCGTGATCAACACAGAGACGGCGATCGACTCGATGGGCTTTATTCTGGTGATCTGCAAGCTGGAAGCGATGTTCAACGTGCGGATTCCCGAGCGGCAGTGGCAGAAGCTGTCGACGCTGGGCGACGTCGCCGACGCCATCATGAAGCGTCTGCCGAAAGCATGAACGTTTATTCCACTTCGCTCCGCCTTCGCAACAAGGACGTCAATCTCCATCGCAGGCTCCGCACATCCACGCTGTTTGAGCTTCTGCAGGAAGCTTCGATCAAGCATACCGAGGACCTTGGAATGGGACGCGACAAGACGCTGGACAAGGGCTTGCTGTGGGTGGTGACGCTGCAGCGCGCGGAGATCACACGCATGCCGGAATATGACGAGACGATCACCGTGGAGACGTGGCCGGGCGATACGATGCACGTGCTGTTTCCGCGGTATTACCGCGTGCTCAACAGCGAAGGAAAAACCGTGATCTCGGCCAGCGCGCTGTGGACGCTCGTGGACGAGGAAACGCGGCGCATGGTGTTCCCTGACCGGTACGGTGTCAGAATCACCGGGATCGTCACGGGGAATGAGATCGCGCTCCCCTCGCCGCCGCATAAAGCCAAGGCTCCGGCGGACGCAGTGTTTACGGTACCGTTCAGCTATGTGGATCTCAACGGGCACATGAACAACACGCGTTACTTCGACCTTGCGGAGGATCACATCCCGGCGGCGGCGGAGGGAAAGGAGCTGTGCGGGATCGAGACCGAGTACGCCGGGGAGGCGCTTCTCGGGGACGCGATCGCGATCGCCGTGGAGGAGACGGCGGACGGTGCGTTTCTGGTGAGCGGCGAGACGGAGCGGAAGATTTTCCGCATGAAGTTCGCATATGGCGAATAGAGCCGGGGAGAAAGATTCTTAGCCGTCGTCGTCCGAAGTTCCATATCAACGCACTTCCCCGTAAACGGGAAAGCTTGTTCATCTCACTCGAACTCCTCTCAAAACCAAACCCACTGCGTTGGGCTTTGGTTTTGTTTGACGAGGGGGGCGGGCTCGCTCAGAATGACATACTTAGTACATTATATATAAAAAAATAAAGGAGAGGGAAAAGAAACATGGCACATCTGAGACCGAAAATCGTAAAACTGTGTCACGTGATCGGAGGCATCTCCGGTGTGGTGAACAAAATCGACGAGAACGCGCCCGAGTACTACTCACTGGCAGATATCGTCAGCGATGACGAGGCCGATCTTGCGATCGCGGCCGGACTGCGCAAGGAGCGTACAGCCGGCTGGCTTGCAAAGAAAGTTGGCAAGACCGTAGACGAAATCATGCCGTCGCTGGACAACCTCGTGTATTACGGTGTGTTCCGCCGCACGTATTCCGAAGCTGCAGGCGAGGACGTGTATTATATGCAGATCTTCGCGCCCGGCATCCTCGAGATGATGGTGAACAATGTGCCTCTGGCAACGGAGCACCCTGAGATCGGACGGGCGTTCGAGGAGTACACCCGTCTGCGCATGCAGACGATGGGGCCCATCCTGCCCGACGGCTACGGCCTGATGCGCGTGATTCCTGTCGAGAGCGCGCTGGAGGGTATTGAGGGCGTCACGGACGACGAAAGGCTTTCGTACTATCTGAGCAAATATAACAGATTCTCTGTGTCGCCGTGCTCGTGCCGTGCCTCGCGCACCAGCATCAACGATGGCTGCGGCCATCTCGACCAGGAGATGTGCGTACAGATGGGCAAAGGCGCCGAGCACTATATCCGTTCCGGCCGTGCCCGCGAGATCACCCGCGAAGAGGCGCTGGAAATCATCAAGCGTGCCGAAGAGAACGGCCTTATGCACGACATCCCGAACATTGAAGAATGCGGCGATTCAGCGGCTATCTGCAACTGCTGCGCATGCGCCTGCTTCGGTCTGCGGGCAGGCCTGATGTTCGGCGCGCGCGACGCGATCCGGTCGAACTACGTGGCAGTCGTGGACGAGGCGAAGTGCGTGGCGTGCGCGCAGTGCGTGGAGAACTGTCCAGCGAACGCGCTCAAGCTCGGCCAGAAACTCTGCTCGACTGAGCCCATCCCCGAGCTAGACTACGCTAAGATTACGAACACATTCAAGTTCAAGAATGCATTCAATCCCGACTACCGCGAGAATCGTGAGGATGTTCTTCCCAGCGGCACCGCGCCGTGCAAGACAGCATGTCCCGCCCATATCGCCGTGCAGGGCTACCTCAAGCTTGCGGCGCAGGGCCGGTACACGGACGCGCTGGAGCTCATCAAGAAGGAGAACCCCTTCCCCGCCGTCTGCGGCCGCATCTGCAACAAGCGCTGCGAGGCGGAGTGCACGCGCGGCGGCATCGATGAGGCAGTTGCCATTGACGAGGTAAAGCGCTTCATCGCCGACCACGACCTTGACGAGGCAACCCGGTTCGTACCGAAGATGGTGAACCAGATCGGGCGGCCGTACACCGAGAAGATCGCTGTCATCGGTGCCGGTCCCGCCGGCATGAGCTGTGCGTATTATCTGGCCAACAAGGGATATCCCGTGACAGTCTTTGACCGCAACCCCGTGCCCGGCGGCATGCTTGTACTCGGCATCCCGAACTTCCGGCTCGAGAAGGACGTGCTCAACGCCGAGATCGACATCCTTCGTGAGATGGGTGTGGAGTTCAAGTGCGGCGTGGAGGTCGGCAAAGATGTAACGATTCAACAGTTGCGGGAACAGGGCTACAAGGGCTTCTATCTCGCGATCGGCGCCCAGAAGTCGAGCCCGCTCAATGTCCCCGGGGAGAATCTCTCCGGCGTTATGGGCGGTGTGGAATTCCTGCGGAAGGTTAACCTCGGTGAGGAAGTCGCGGTCGGAAAGTCATGCGCGGTCATCGGCGGCGGCAACGTCGCCATGGACGTCTGCCGCACAGCCGTGCGCCTGGGCGCCGACACCACCGTTTTCTATCGCCGGACTGAAGCCGAGATGCCCGCTGACCCCGATGAGGTGAAAGAGGCTATCGCGGAGGGCGTGAAGTTCCGCTTCCTCTGCGCACCCGTCGAAGTGCTTGCGGGCGACGACGGCAACGCTGCTTTCCTGAAGGTGGAGGTCATGGAGCTCGGCGAGCCCGATGAGAAAGGCAGACGGAAACCCGTCGGCACCGGTATCTACGAGACAATTGCTGTCGACAGCGTGCTCTCGGCCATCGGACAGAAGGTGGATTGGGGACAGCTCGACGTCGGCGCGCTGAAGACGAATAAGAACGGCACAGCAGTAGCGGACGGGCTCACGTATCAGACGGACGAGAAAGACATCTTCGTCGGCGGCGACGTGTTTACCGGGCCGAAGTTCGCCATCGACGCCATTGCAGCCGGCAAGGAGGCCGCCATCTCCCTACACCGATTCGTACACCCCGGCCAAACCCTCACCATGGGGCGCGACCGCCGCATCTACCGCGAGCTCGACAAGGAGAAGGCACTCGTCACAGTCGGCGGGTTTGACTCCGAGAAGCGGCAGGTACCCGGCTACAACGAGGCAAAAGCGAAGACGTTCCAGGATGCGCGTGTCACGTTCACGGAAGAGCAGGTGCGCAAAGAGTGCGCCCGCTGCCTCGGCTGCGGCGCCACGAAGGTCGATGAGTACCTGTGCATCGGCTGCGGCCTGTGCACCACCAAGTGCAAGTTCGACGCGATCAAACTCAAGAAAGTCCGCGAATGGCACGCCGGCTCTTTCGAGACCATGCCCATCAAGGTCGCTGAAGGGCTCGTCAAGCGCACCGGCAAGATCATCCGCTCGAACACGAAAAAGTAATGCACGAGCTGGGTTTGTGCGACTACCTCCTCAAAACGGTGGACAGGGTCGCCAAAGAGGAGGCACTCACGGAGGTGCAGTCGGTCACGCTCGAGGTGGGACTGCTCTCCGGCGTCGTGCCGCGGTTCATGGAGGACTGCTGGCAGGCCGTCGTCGACGGCACGCCCTATGAGAACACCGCTCTCGTCATCGAGACCATCAACGGCATCGCCCGCTGCCTCGACTGCGGCCATGAGTTCAGCGCTGATCTCGAACGCCTGTACTGCCCCAAATGCGTCTCCCGCCGCATCACTCCCGTTACCGGCAACGATCTCACTCTGAAGGAGATCGTGGGAGGGTGAAGCAGAACCAAGAGCACAGGGTATAGGGTGTGAAAAAGCACTCTTGCACGATGATGTGCAAGAGTGCTTTTGTGTTATGTAAACACTTCGCTCCTGGTGTGTTACTTCCAGTTGGTGATCTCGATCTGGCAGGACTGCATGGTAAGGAGGGCGGCGGCGTGGGTCTCGGGCGTGACGCCGGCGCAGCAGGAAGCGTCGACGCTGATGGGAGCCTCCGGGAACTCCGCTTTGAGGATCAGCGCGTTGGAGACAACGCAGATATCGGTGCAGAGACCAATGAGTTCGATGGAGAATTCGTCGCCGTCGGCAACCTCGAGCATGAGATGCGGGAGGCTGGTGGAACCGAAGGTGTATTTCTGAAGCTTAAAATGGGGCATCTCTTCCACAACTTCGCCGATCGCCTCATAGAGGTCCCAGCCGGGCGTGCCATAGAGGCAGTGCGGGACGGGAAGGAGCTTCCCTTCCTGGGTGGTGAGATAGTCGTCAAAATGCGTATCATAGGTTACAAAGATTTCGCCGTCGAAATTCCTGATCTTCTCAACAGCGGCGGGAACGATGGCGAGGGCTTCTTTAGAGCCTAAAGCGCCGTCGACAAAGTCCTTCTGCATATCGACAACGACGAGAAACTGTTTCATGATTTTTACCTCCTTGATAAAGGGTGGTTGTTGTTGTTCATTGTAGCATTATATCAGGCAGCAGGCAATAGGCAGTAGGCGGTAGAAAAGCTCCCTCGTATTTCATCACGAGGGAGCTTATTATTACTTCTTATTGACTGGCTATTAAGCCGCTGCCTTTTTGCCGGTAACAGCGCGAATCACAAACAGAGTGACGAGTGTCAGGATGACGCCGGTGATGATGCAGATCGCCGCGTTCTGGACGAAGCCGGCGATGATGTAGTTCACGAAGCTGATGCCGGCGACGGTGAGCGCGTACGGCATCTGCGTGGAGACGTGCTGGACGTGGTTCATCTGCGCGCCGGCCGAGGCCATGATGGTGGTGTCGGAGATGGGCGAGCAGTGGTCGCCGCAGACAGCGCCGGCAAGGCACGCGGAGATGCCGATCATGAGGAGGCTGGAGTCAGCCGGGAACATCGCAACGACGATGGGGATCAGGATGCCGAAGGTGCCCCAGGAGGTGCCGGTGGAGATCGCGAGGATGACGGCCACGACGAAGATGACGGCGGGCAGCATGCTGAAGAGGCCGGCCGCGGCGCCTTCCATCAGGCCGTGGACATAGTCGGCCGCGCCGAGGGTGGAGGTCATGGTCTTCAGGGTGGTCGCGAGGACGAGGATCAGGATCGGGGGGACCATGGCGACAAAGCCCTGTGGGATGCACTCGGTGGCTTCCTTGAAGGAGAGCGTGCGGCGGATGAGGAAGTAGATGAAGGAGAAGATCAGCGCGATCAGACCGCCCCACGGGAGCGCGATGAACGCGTCGGTGTTGCCGAAGGCGCCGATGAAGTCACCGGCGCAGTCGGTGCCGCCCCAGGCGTCGACGCCGAAGAAGCCGCCGACATAGAGCATGGCGAAGAACACCACGACGACGAGCACGACGACGGGCAGGACCAGGTCGATGATGCGGCCGCGCGGGTTGCCGGCTTCAGTATCGTCGCCGGCCAGGGCGCCGAGGTCGCCGTTCAGGCGGGCGCTCGCTTCCGCAACGGACATCGGGCCGTAGTCAAAGCGCATGAAGACGAGGGCCACGATGAACACGAGGGTGAGGATGGAGTAGTAGTTGTAGGGGATGGCGCGGAGGAACAGCTGGATGCCTGTGATGCCGGTGCCGAGGTCGTCGGCCACGCCGGAGACGGCGGCCGCCCACGAGGAGATCGGGGCGATCATGCAGACGGGAGCCGCGGTGGCGTCGATGAGGAAGGCCAGCTTGGCGCGGGAGATGTGGTGGCGGTCGGTCACGGGACGCATCACGGAGCCGACGGTGAGGCAGTTGAAATAGTCGTCAATGAAGATGAGGACGCCGAGGATGAAGGTGGCGATCTGCGCGCCGGCGCGGGTCTTGATATGCGTTTCCGCCCAGCGGCCGAACGCCGCGCTGCCGCCGGACCTGTTGATCATGGCGACCAGGATGCCGAGGATGACCAGGAAGCAGAAGTTGCCCGCGCCGTCGGCCACGGCGCCGGACAGACCGTCGACCACGATGAGGTCCATGGTCTTGATGATGTTGCCGCTCGTGGCGAACAGGGCGCCGACCAGGATGCCAGCGAAGAGCGACGTGAACACTTCCTTGGTGACGAGCGCAAGGATGATGGCGAGGAACGGCGGGACTAACGCCCAAAAGGTACCGTACATGAGAGAGACCTCCTAAAAAAAATGTTGTGAACAGCGTATGACCTGTCCACAACATGGAAATCTCCGTTTGTGTTATGACAGCTCTCCGCATTTCTGCGACAGTCCGGCAGATGTTATCTGACGGCCCAGCAATATCCGGCAGGGAAACCGGATACCCTTCGGCGAATGCCCCTTTCCCTTCCGCGCTTCCCCGCGCTTCTGTGAAGGTACTCTTGACGATCGCTCCTCTATCACACAATGTTCAACTTTATCTGCATTATATAGTTTATCGCGGGAAAGTCAAGCCGGATGACAGCGGTTTTTGTCATTTTTGGCATATTTGCCAATCGGAAACCGGCTTTCCGTGCCGTTTTCCGTCCGGTCTGACGAAGAAATGACGGGTTTTCAGGCCCTGCCGCCGCAGTGGCGGAAGAGGTCCAGCCCCGCCTGGCGCAGGAAACGCTCGGCTGCGGGGACGTCGGTGCGGTTGGAGGCGAAGCACAGAACGAACGGCTCCGGGGCGAAAACGACGCCCACGTCGTTGGTGATGCCGGCGTCCTCGCCGGTCTTGGAGGCGACGGCCACTTCGCGCGGAAGGTAGCCCCTGATCTTGTGCTTGATCTGCTGCTTTTTCATGAGAGCGAGCATGTCGGCGCTCACGGCTTCGGAGACGAACCGCCCCTGCGCTATCCGCGCGAGGAGTTCGCCGATCTCGGCCGGGGCGAAGCGGTTCTCGAGGCCGCGGGCGGAGGCTTCCGCGTCGAAGAGGAGGCGCACGAGGCGCGTTTCCCTGAGGCCGATGGCGCGGAATTCGGCGTTGAGCGCGTCGAGCCCGAAGCGGCGGAGCAGCAGGTTGGTGGCGGTATTGTCGGAGATGGTGATCATGAGGCCGCAGAGCGTGCGCAGGTCGACCTCCACCTCGCCGGTGAAGAACTGCAGGGCGCCGCAGGAGGGCTTTTTGTCCTCCTCACGGCAGAGGAGCTTCTCGTCCCAGGAGACTTTCCCCTCGGCGACGAGCTTTTGGATGACGGCGTAGACCGGGAGCTTGATGACGCTGGCGGACTCGAACGCCTCGTCGGCGTGGAAGGCGATCTCCTCCCCCGTCGCGAGGTTCCGGTAGTAAAACCCGATGCGGCCGGGGAGCTGTTTCAGTTCAGCAAAAAGCCGTTCCTTCATGGCGCGCTCCCCCGTCAGACGTCCTGGGCGCAGACGTCCTCGATGGACTGGCGCCGGACGGCGACGTAGCTTTCGCCTTTGTTCAGCATGACGATGGGCGGCTTGCCGTAGCGGTTGTAGTTGGAGGCCATGGCGTAGTTGTAGGCGCCGGTGGTGCAGACGGCCAGATAGTCGCCGCGGGAAATGTCGATCGGCAGGAGCAGCGAGGGCTGGATGATGTCGCCGTTCTCGCAGCAGCGGCCGGCGAGGTCGAAGATCTCCTTGCGGCCGTCGTCCGGGCCGATGGGCAGCGCCGTGTAGCGCGCGCCGTAGAGGCAGTAGCGCGGGTTGTCGGTCATGCCGCCGTCGATGGTGACGTAGCTCTTGAAGCCGGGGATGCGCTTGACGTTCACGACGGTGTAGACCGTCATGCCGGCGTCGGCCACGATGCTGCGGCCGGGCTCCATCAGGAAGAACGGCATCTCGAGGCCGGCTTCCTCCACGCGCTTCTTCAGGTGCGCGGAAACGTCCGCGATGCGGGCGGGGATGTCGATCTCGGGGTCGGAATCGACGTAGCGCACGCCGTAGCCGCCGCCGACGTCGAGCATGCGGGTGGTGAAGCCCAGGCGCACCTTCAGCTTGCGCATGAAGGCCACCATCACGTCGATGCTGCGCTCGAACACGTCCTCGGAGAAAACCTCGGAGCCGACGTGGCAGTGGAGGCCCTGCAGATCGAGGTGGTCCATCTCCAGCGCCTCCTGCACGAAGGCGAAGGCCTGGCCGGTCTCGATGGCGGCGCCGAACTTCACGTCGACGGAGCCGGTGTTGACCTCGTGGTAGGTGTGGGGATCGATGCCGGGGGTGAGGCGGAGCAGCACCTTCTGCCGGCGCTCGACCCTTCTGGCCTCGGCGTTCACGGCGAGGAGCTCGCTCACGTTGTCGACGACGAAATAACCGACCCGCTGCGCCATGGCGTAGCGGATGTCGGTGTCGGTCTTGCCGTCGCCGTGGAAGAATATCTTTTCGGGATCGACGCCCGCCGCGACGGCGGTGTGTATCTCGCCGGGAGAGACCGCGTCGACGCCCAGGCCCTCTTCATCGGTGATTCGGTAGATGTGTTTGAAGGAGGCCGCCTTGCTGGCGTACAGCGCCAGGGCGTTTGCGCCGAGCGCCTCCTGCAGGGCGTTGCGGTACATGGCGCAGTTCAGGCGGATGCGCTCTTCGTCCATCAGGTATAGCGGCGTGCCGTACTGCTCGGCGAGCGCGGCTACGCTCTGCCCGGCAAAGAACAGCGCTCCCTGTTCGTCTCGCGTGATGTTGGTGGCGATCATGGCGTGGGCCCCCTTTTTCCTGTTATGGACGGGATTGTAGACCATAAAAAACGGCTTGTCAAGGACAAGTGTCGCGCGGAAACGGACAGAATGCGAAAAAAATTTACAAAAAAGAGTGTATTTATGACAGCAGTGGTGTATAATCGAACCGTACCACTTCAAAAAACCATAGGAGGACTCAAATGAACCTACTCAGCGTGTTACTTAAGATCATGCTTGCCGAAAAAGCCCTCAGCGCTCTCTCCGGCAAGACCGGGCTCAGCAGCTCGGCTCTGAAGAAGCTGCTGCCCCTCGCGATCCCCCTGCTCCTGCGTTATATGACCAGCAACGCCTCGTCCCAGAGCGGCGCGCTGTCGCTGCTCGGCGCCCTGACCCAGCACTCCCTGGCCCGCAACGCCGAAGAGATGCTCCGCGAGGCCGATGAAGAAGACGGCGGCAAGATCGTGAAGCACATCCTCGGCGACGACGACAGCAAAGTCGTGCAGTCCCTCTCCGCCGAGACCGGCATGAGCGAAGGCGAAGTGACCCGCGGCCTGAACGGCATGGCTCCGCTGCTGCTGAGCGTGCTGGCCGCTTCCATGCTCTCCGCCAACAACCAGTCTTCCAGCAACTCCGGCTCCATCGACCTGAGCAACGTGCTCAATATGTTCGGCGGCTCCCAGCAGACCTCCAATGCCAGCCTGCTCGGCTCGCTCCTGGGCGGCGGTTCCACCGCGCAGTCCTCTGCCAGCAACAGCCTGCTCGGCGCTCTGCTCGGCGCCACCCCGACCACGACCGTGCAGCAGCCGGTCCAGCAGCAGCAGAGCACCAGCCTGCTCAACGCGCTCCTCGGCGGCGGTTCCTCCGCGCCGGTGCAGCAGCAGTCTTCCAGCAGCCTGCTCGGCTCGCTCCTCGGCGTGACCCCGGTCCAGACCCAGACCCAGGCGAAACCCAAGCCGAAGCCGAAGCCGCAGCAGCAGGTCCAGCAGGTGCAGCAGGCGTCTTCCGGCAGCCTGCTTGACGCGCTCCTGGGCACTTCCACGCAGCAGGTCCAGCCCGTGCAGCAGACGTCTTCCGGCGGCCTGCTCGACGCGCTCCTCGGCGTGACCCCGACCCAGCAGGTCCAGCAGCAGACCGTGAACAACCTGAACGGCAACAACCTGCTCAGCCTCCTGCTCGGCGCCATGCAATGATGAGGCAACAGGCATCAGGCATTAGTTAATAGCGAAAAAGTAAGACCGGGAAGTCCGAAACGGACTTCCCGGTTTCTTTTGTTTTGAATCTTTATTTTTCGAAGACGACGGTGGCCTCTTCGTTATAGAACAGGGAGAGATATTCCTCCAGCGTTACATTGAGGCTGAAGATGCGGGACGCCGCCTCCTCGCCCACATAGCGGTAATGCCAGGGCTGGTAGGTGAAGCCGGTGATCTCCTCGCCGCCTTCGGGGTAGCGGAGGATGAAGCCGTAGCGCCAGGCGTTTTTCATCAGCCACTGCTGGGTCGGCGTTCCGGCCTGCGAGGCGTCCAGCGCGGGGCTGGCGGCGTCGACCAGGTCGACGGCCAGGCCGAGCTCATGCTCGCTCCGGCCCGGCACCGCGATCTCCAGGGAAACGGAAGCCGTGGCTTCGTCGGGGGTCATCCCCCCGTCGATCCGGCGCTGGATCTCACCGTCGTACAGCTCGAGCTGCTCGTCGATGGTGCGGTAGGCGGCAGCGATCTTCGGGGCGCCGCCCGCGCCGCGGCAGTCGGCAAGCATGGTCTTCAGCGCGTCGGCACAGGCCCTGTCGACAAAGAAACCGTCCTCGGTCTCGGTCTTATGCACGGTGTAATCGGTGTCTTCCAGGCCGTTCCATGGGTTCACGAGCGTGAGGATACGGGAATTCAGGCTGCGGTCCTGCCAGCCTGAGATTCGGATAACAGAGATGATGGCAGCAAGGATCAGAAGCGCGAGGAAAACGATCACGACCCAGAAGCGCCCGTTTGTCTTCAGGCTGCGCTTGCTGTTCTGTTCAGACGGCATTGTCGTTCCTCACCTCACTTCGGCGGTACAGAATATACCACGACTGCTTCTAGTTTAATAAGACGCCAAAAATGGGAAAAAGTTTCATGAAAAACACGCAGATGAAAAACCATCTGCGTGTATTGTATCATATTTCCTGATAAAATCTATGAATAGAAAGATAAATTCAGTCTTTTTAAGATTTTCCTTATCGCTCATCTGCCCCGGCGCATGGCCACATACTCCTCCAGCGTGACGCCGAGTTTGGTGATTTCCCTGGCGAACTTCACGCCGACGTAGCGGTAGTGCCAGGGCTCGAACATGATGCCGGTGGTCTCGGAGGTGCCGTTGGGATAGCGCAGGATGAAGCCGTAGTCGGCGCAGTGCTCCGCCAGCCATTTCTGCGTGTTGGTGTACTCCTGCCACTGGTCGAGGTAGGGATAGTGCTCGTCGATGATGTCGGCGGCGAGGCCGAGCTCGTGCTCGCTCGTGCCGGGGAACGCGACGGCCTCCGCGGCGAGCGGGACGGCGTCCTCAAAGGTGTAGCCTTCGGCCATCACGCGCTGGACCTTGTCGTCGAACAGGCCCTGCTGGTAGGCGTGCGTGCGGTAGGCGGAGCAGATGATGGCGTAGGCGCCCTGCATGCGGGCATCCTCCATCATCTGCCAGACCGTGGCGGCGCAGCGGGCGTCCATCTGGTAGTCGCCGATGACGGTGTCGAGCTCGACGGTCCAGTCGTCGGGGACGGGGTTCCAGGGATTCACCAGGGTGAGCAGGTCAAGCTGAAGATCGTCGAGACGCTGCTGTTTTTTTGCCGGAAGGTCTTTGAGGCGCTCGGCCGCCGCGCGGTGGTAAGCGATCTCTTCCTCGGCGAAAGTGTGCATCGTGTCTTCCAGCTGGCGGAAGATCGCGGCGCCCGCAGCTTCCTTCTGATGCTCCGCCCGCAGCTTCAGCCCGTACTGGATCAGAAATCCGGCGACGACAGCCACCACGAACAGGATCAGGGCGGCAGTCACTTCTTTTTTCGCAGAGCTCATGGCTCAACCCCCATCAAAACAACTCTTCGAACTTGTAGCTGATGTCTTCCTCCAGGCTCATGCGGAGCTCTTTCTTCTCCGAGATGCGCCGGATGGACGGGATGTGACGGATCAGCACGATGGCTGCCGTCAGCACGCATACGATACGCAAGATCGGAAGGTCGAGCACCAGGATGGCGACGATGATGGCGCCGAGCGCGCCTGCCATGGCGCCGACGGACAGATACCGCGTAAGAAACGTTCCCGCTATGACCAGGATGGCCGTTATGATGCCCAGCGAGAAATTGACGCAGAGCATGGCGACGATCAGGCAGATGCTGGCGCAGCTGCCCCGGAAACGGTTGAACACCGGGAAGAGGCGGCCCAGCACCAGGCAGAACCCGGCAAACGCGAAGCCGACGTCGGCGTGGTGTTTGATGGCAAGCAGCGCACCGCCCAGCAGGACGGGGATAAAGTCGCGCGCGAGTTCCAAGCCCAGGAGCTTCAGAAAGCCGACCCAGCCGAACAGACGGCGGAAGTTGGAGATAAACATGCTCTTTTTGCCGATCCGGTGCAGGTCGCGGTGGAAGACATAGTGCGACGCGATGGAGAGGGTGCTGATGCTGCCAATGTTGTACGCAAAGAACGCGATGATCAGCAGCAGTATCCAGTAAACGATCATTCTTTATCTCCTTTCTGCCGGATCACCATGCGGATGGGGGTGCCCTCCAGGCCGAATACGGAGCGAATCTGGTTTTCCAGATACCGCTGATACGAAAAATGGAACAGCTCGCGGGAGTTGCAGAAGACCACAAAGCACGGCGGACGGATACCCGTCTGCGTCATGTAGTAGATCTTCAGGCGGCGGCCCTTGTCGGTGGGCGGCTGCACGCGCATCTGCGCGTCGGCCAGCACGTCGTTCAGCATGCCGGTGGTGATGCGCATGGCGCTCTGGTCGTTGACGTAGTTGATGAGGTCGAACAGGCGCTCGGTGCGCTGGCCGGTCACGGCGGAGATGAACACCACGGGCGCGTAGCTCATGAAGCTCAGGTCGCGCATGACGTCCCTGCGCATCTTCTCCAGCGTTCCCGTTTCCTTCTCGATCAGGTCCCACTTGTTGACCACGATGACGCTGGCTTTGCCCGCCTCGTGGGCGAGGCCGGCGATCTTGGTGTCCTGGTCGGTCACGCCGTCGCGGGCGTCGATCATGATGAGGCAGACGTCCGCCCGCTCGATGGCGAGCTGGGCGCGCATCACGGAGAACCGCTCCACGCGCTCCTCCACCTTCGATTTCCGGCGGATGCCGGCGGTGTCGATGAACACATACTTGCCGTACTGATTCTCCAGCGGGGTGTCGACCGCGTCGCGCGTGGTGCCGGCCATGTCGCTCACGATCACGCGCTTTTCGCCGAGGAGATGGTTGACGAGCGAGGACTTGCCGACGTTCGGCTTGCCGATGACGGCGACGCGGATTACGTCGCTCTCTTCCTCCTCTTCCTCTTCCTCGGGGAAATACTTGAGACACTCGTCGAGCAGGTCGCCGGTCCCGTGGCCGTGGATGGCGGAGACGGGGATGGGGTCGCCCAGGCCGAGAGAATAGAACTCATAGACCGCAGGGTCGGTGATGCCGGTGGAGTCGGCCTTGTTCACCGCCAGCACGACGGGCTTGCGGGAACGGAGCAGCATGTTCGCCACGTCCTTGTCGGCCGCGGTGACGCCGGTGCGGATGTCGGTGACGAGGATGATGACGGTGGCCGCGTCGATTGCGATCTGCGCCTGCTCGCGCATGAACAGCAGGATCTCGCTGTCGGTCGAGGGCTCGATGCCGCCGGTATCCACGATGTCGAAGGTGCGGCCGCACCACTCGCACGAGGCGTAGAGCCTGTCGCGCGTGACGCCGGGCGTATCTTCCACGATGGAGAGCCGCTGGCCCACCAGTTTATTAAAGAGCATCGACTTGCCTACGTTCGGCCTGCCGACGATGGCAACAAGAGGTCTTGCCATGGGTATTTGCCTCCCTTTATCGGAACCCTCCGCGACCGTTCATCGCGAGGGATTGTATCGGTAGTATTCTGTTTCCTCCGCGGGCGATACCGGCGCCGCGGAAGGGGCTTCAAGAAACCCGCACATGGCGTCCAGCAGCTCGAACCCGTCGGACTCCGTGGGGATGATCGGCACGCCGAGCGCCTGCTCGGCCTGCAGGAGCGTCACATCGTCGAGGAAATCGCGCTCCTCGCGGCGCAGCATGTTCTGCGAGATGAGGAGCCGGTCGCCCAAAGGCTTCCCCTGCAGCTGGGCGATCAGGTCGCCGCCGGTGATGAGGCCGGAAACGGTGATGCTGCGGCCGAAAAAGTCGTTCAGAACGGGATACACGGCGCCTTCCACAAGCGGGAAGCGCGCCCGGACCATGTCCGTAAGTTTCTGCAGCAGCGGCGCCGCGGCCACGCCGCAGGCGACGGAAAAGCGCTGGGGGCCGGGGTCATCCATCAGCCTGAGGGCGGAAGTGAACTCCGTCTCCAGCAGGCGGAGCATGCCCACGCCGTTTTCCAGCTGCGTGTGCTCCTCGTAGAATTCGTCCTCGGGGAGCTCGAGCCCGGCCTTGAGATAGAGCTCGTCGCCGCAGAAGAAGATGCGCGTGCCGTGCTTTTCCAGGCAGCGATCGCCGAAGGCCGTGACCTGTGCGATCGTCTCGGCCGCGAGCTCCGGGCTGAAGGGCGTCAGCGGATAGAGCCCCTCGCGGAACTTTGTCAGCCCCACGGGGACGATCGAAACGCTGTGCACGCCGGGATACATCTCCTCGAGATCGCGCATCGTGCGCTCCAGCGCTTCCCCGTCGTTCAAGCTCGGGCAGCAGACGATCTGACAGTTCATCACGATCCCGCTTTGGG
>JAEEGH010012025.1_pt1 | contig 19530 bp, 9 predicted proteins | sample 9134181 | NCBI WGS metagenome assembly JAEEGH01 (sample SAMN16246544, study PRJNA631951) | gut metagenome | biome: gut microbiome; feature: rumen; material: DP-attached | host: Bos | place: Iran: Karaj | collected 2018-10 | reverse complement strand
GAAGGAAAGTGCCCTGAATGCTGAGCGCGAGAATATGTATGCGGCGTTCGACCAGACGTTCCTCAAGCTGTTCCCGCAGTTTGTGGAGCGATACAACGCGCTGTTTGAAGAGGACGACCGCAAGCTGCCTGCCGACGAAGAGTCGCTGACGAGCGAGATGCGCATCTTCGCCCTGATACGTCTGGGCATCACGGACAGCGAACGCATAGCGAATTTCTTGAACTACAGTGTGCACACCGTGAACACTTATAAGACGAGGATCAAAAACCGCTCGTTTGTGGCCAACGAAGAGTTTGAGCGCATGATCATGGAGATTTAGGGGCAGCAAAATGCTCTCAAACGAGGGTTGATTGCAGTTATACAATGCGCTGATTGTTGGCGACGTATGTTGTTGAGAGTCAGCGTTTTTTATTTTCAAGGCAAGTAAATGTGCTTATACATTTGCTTGCTTTTTTTCTGTTGTGCAGAATAAGACGTAATTTTGTCGCAACAAAAATGACAAGCGTATGAAGAGAATTTTATTATTCGCAACGGCCATGCTGATGAGTGTCATGGCGATGGCCGACGAAGTGAACCCGGTGCCCCGTCAGGAGGCTGTGGTGAGGGTGGGCAAGGCCCGTTTCACGGTGCTGACGCCCGAAATGATCCGTATTCAGTATAGTGAGGCGGAGCAGTTTGAGGACCGTGCCACCTTTGCGGTGGTGAACCGTCGGTTGCCCGTTCCCCGCTTCAAGCAGGAGCGCAAGGGCGGCTATTTGTTCATCAAGACCGATGCGCTGACGCTGCGTTACAAGCTGGGTGGGAGGATAGACGCCACGCCCAACGATGAGGTACTGCGCATCACGCTGCGGCTGAACGGCAGGGACGTAGTCTGGTATCCTGGCAAGGATGATGCGATGAACCTGCGCGGCACGACACGAACGCTCGACGGACAGCTGGGCGACAACAAGCGTAGCGAGATGGAGAAAGGTTTACTATCGCGGGCGGGCTGGAGTATCGTGGACGAGTCGCCGCTGACGAAGCGAGGCGACGGAAGCACTACTTTTGTCTTCGACGGAGAGCAAGACGGAATACCCTGGGTAGCGGAACCTGTGGACAAGCAGGCCATCGACTGGTATTTCATGGGCTACGGCCACGATTATAAGAAAGCGCTTGGCGACTTTGCGAAGGTTGGCGGCCGCCAGCCGATGCCTCCGCTCTACGTGCTGGGCTATTGGTACAGTAAGTATCAACGCTACACGAGCGACGAGTTCATGGAGATTGTGAACGACGTGAAGCGCAACCAGATACCGATGGACGTGATGATATTCGATATGGACTGGCACACCGAGGGATGGACGGGCTGGACCTGGGACCCCACGGCCATTCCCGATCCCGAGGGACTGATAGACTGGATGCACCGCCAGGGACTGAAGGTGAGCCTGAACCTGCATCCTGCCGACGGCGTAGATGACGATGAGGACTACTTCACTGAGGTGCGCAACGACATGGGGATGGACACTACGGCCAAGGTGGTGCCCTGGAACCTGTCCGACCCCAAGTTCTATCACTCGATGTTCAACCGTATCATCCGGGCACGCGAGCACCAGGGAGTGGACTTCTGGTGGATTGACTGGCAGCAGAACCTCACCAGCAAATATGTGGACGGTCTGGGCGAGACCTTCTGGTGCAACCACGTGTTCTACAACGACATGCGCCTGAACCGCCCCAACCACCGCCCGCTGATATTCCATCGCTGGGGCGGGCTGGGCAGTCACCGCTATCCCATAGGCTTCTCGGGCGACTCGTTCACCACCTACGGCACACTGGCCTGGCAGCCCTATTTCACGGCAACAGCCTCGAACGTATGCTTCGGATACTGGGGCCACGACCTGGGAGGACATCAGCAGACGGGCGACAACGATCCTGAGATCTACCTGCGCTGGATGCAGTATGGCGTGTTCACGCCCATCTTCCGCACGCATGCCACCAACTGGCCCGGCATAGAGCGCCGCATCTGGAAGTACGAAAACTTCCCGCTACTGCTCGAGACGGTGCGCCTGCGCTATGCCCTCATGCCATATATCTACACTGCCTGCCGACAGGCTTACGACACGGGGGTGTCGCTCTGCCGTCCGCTCTACTATGACTATCCGGAGGAGAACAATGCCTATCTCTATGAAGATGAGTATATGTTCGGCGACGACATGCTCGTGGCTCCCGTGGTGACACCGACAGCCGCCGACGGCAAGGCCCAGCGACGCATCTGGCTGCCCGAAGGACGATGGTTCGACGTGTGTGACAACAAGTGCGTAGAAGGCGGTCAGACCTTCACACATGGCTACACGCTCCGTCAGACGCCCTACTTCCTCCGTGCAGGGTCGGTCGTCGTGTGCAACCCGCCTCTGATGAATCTCAACACGCGCCCCGACCGCCTCATCGTGAAGGTGGTGCCCGGTGGCGACGGCAGCACGACGCTCTATGAGGACGAGGGCGACACCGAGGGCTATCGCGACGGCGCCTTCACCCGGACGACGATGCGGCACGAGGGACGCACGCTGGTCATCGAGCCTCGCACAGGCTCCTTCCCGGGCATGCCGACAGAGAGGGCCTACACCGTGGAGTTCCTGGCCACCGACCGGCCTTCAGGCGTGACGGTCGACGGCCGTCGCCAGTCGAACGGCACCTGGACCTACGACGAGTCAGCGCGACTGGTGACCGTCTTCCTTCCCTCTACTCCGTGCAGCAAATCTATCAATGTGACACTACAATAATGAAAATGATGACACACACCCTTCGACTCTGCCTCTCGCTGCTCCTCATGGCGGCCTCCGCCAGCCTGTGGGCACAGCAGTACAAAGAGCTATGGATTGCGGGGAGCGCCGTGCCCGGTGGCACACAGCGGCTGCAACTCATGGCCGACGGCTCATTCAAGTTTGCAGGCACCCTACAGGAAGGTGAGCTGCGCATTCAGACACAGCGCCGTGCAGGCCGTGCGACCAGCTACCTGGCTCCTCAGCTGCCCGACGCACTCATTGCCAACCGGGGCCTGCACTTTCAGCCCACCACCGACGCCCAGGCCGCTGCCTGGCAGGTGCCCTTCGCCGAGGACCGCTATCGCCTCATCGTCGACACGCGCCGCCATGTGCTGCATGGCGAGCTGGTGCAGCCCTGGGGCGAGCTGTTCATTGCCGGTGGTGCCACCCAGGTGGGCTGGAAGAGCGAGGGCAAGATGCTGCTGATGAAGCAAGACGGCGATAACCCCTTCATCTGGACCTGGGAAGGCGAGCTGAAAGCCCATCCCGAGGTGGAGGAGCCGCAGAGCTTTAAGTTTCAGGGGCAGGACCGGTGGCATCCCAAGTCGCTGCACCCCTATCGTGCTGACGGCGACATACTGACCGACCACCAGCTGCGCACTGGTGGCGACGACACGAAGTGGACCATCACCGAGGAGGGCATCTATCGCATCACCATCGATCTGCTGCATGAGACAGTAGAAGCCAAGATTATCAACAAACAGAAATAATAATACAGAGAGCTATGAACAGACAATTACTCACAGCAGCCCTTACCTTGGCCTTTGGCTGGATGGGCAGCATCAGTGCCTATGCACTCGACGAGAAGGATGGAGTCTACCAGATTGGCAATGCCCAGGATCTGGAGGACTTCTCGAATTTGGTGGCCAGCGGTAATGGAGGCATCCATGCCGTGCTCACGGCCGATATCGACATGACAGGTGTAGAGCATCTGCCCATCGGTACGACAAGCAGTGCCTATCGTGGAAAGTTCGACGGACAACAGCACTACATCCAGAACATGACGATCGCGCTGCCTGAGCAGGAGTACGTGGGACTGTTCGGCGTGCTCAGCGATGGCGCCTGCATCAGGAACGTCATCGTGGACTGGAGCTGCAGCATCACGGGATCGGCATTCGTAGGCGGCATCGCCGGAGGTACGAATGGCGGTGGCACGGTCACCTTCGAGAACTGCGGCAACGAGGCATCGGTGGGTGCAGCCGGTCAGAATGCTGCCGGCATCTGCGGCGTGAGCATGAACAGCAGCTGCGGCATCAGGATGACGGGCTGCTTCAACACAGGCGGTATCTCGGGCGACCGTGAGAGTGCAGCCCTCTGCGGATGGGTGGGCAACAACGGCAGCGTGATCACCAACTGCTACAACGCCGGCTTCGTCATCGGCATGGACGGACAAAACTCGCTGTGGCGCAACGGCAACGGCAAGGGTACGAACAACTTCGACAGCTACGGCTATCAGGGAACACTGATCAGCGAGGACGACTACGACCTGAGCAGCGGCTCCGTAGCCTACCAGATGAACGGCAACCAGTCGGACGAGGTGGTGTGGTATCAGACGCTGGGTCAGGACCTGCATCCCGTGCCCTTCAGCTCGCACGGCGTGGTGTATGCCGTGGGCGAACTCAACTGCGACGGCTCGTCGAAAGGCGGCGATGCCATCTTCTCGAACACCAACGAGTCGAACCGCGATCCTCACCAGTTCACGGATGGCATCTGCGCTGTCTGCGGCGACGTGGACCGGGACTATCTGCCCCTCGTAGACGGATTCTACACGCTGTCCACGGCCAAGGACCTGAACTGGCTGGCTGCGCTGGTGAATCATGGCAGCAAGGGGGTGAACGCCCGTCTGGCTGCCGACATCGACTTCAGCGAATATACCCGACGGGATGTGATGATAGGCGGTGACGCCTTCTCGGCCAGTGAGAGCGACGAGGCAAAGGCCTTCGAGGGAACGTTTGACGGACAGGGCCACAAGATCACCGTCGGCTACAACGTGTCGTACGACGGCGTGGCGCTGTTTAAGGTAGTCACAAACTCCACCATCCGCAACCTGATGGTCGACGGCACCATCGAGAGCACTCAGCGCTTCATCGGCGGACTGGCCTTCGTGACACGCGGTCAGACGCTCATCGAGAATGTCGTGGTGGCTGTGAACATCACTGGCAGCTATCCCGGCGATGCTACCCATGGCGGTCTCTGTGCCGTCTGCCACGAGAATCCCACCTTCCGCAATTGCGCCTTCGTAGGTACGATGAACGCACCCGACTCGGAGGGCAGCGCAGCCATCATCGGCTATGCTCATGGCGAGGTGGAGACCACGATTGAGAACACCTATGTGGCAGCCTCGCTGCTCAGCCTGACGGGCAACTCGACAGTCATCGCACGCCATGTGGGCAACAAGGTGAACTGCTACTATACAGACAATATTGTGGAGATGTCGGAGAGTGCCGCCACCGTAGTGCCTCAGGCTATCCTGACTACCGGCGAACTGGCCTACCGGCTGAACAAGGGCGGTGATACGGATGCCTGGCGCCAGACACTGGGCGAGGATGCCTATCCCCTCCCCTTCGAGCAGCATCTGAAGGTTTATGCCAATGGTTCGCTCAGGTGCGACGGCACAGCCAGCGACGACATCACCTATTCGAACACTGAGAGCGAGCCCGTGCGCGATGAGCACAAGTACGAGAACGACATCTGCACCGTCTGCGGAGCACGCATCATACGCACTGGTGCTCAGCTGAAGGCTTTGGCCGACGACATCAACCAGGGAGTGCAGGATGGCGACGTCATCGTTGACCTGGCAGCCGACATCGATATGGCAGGCATTGAGTTCACGGGCATCGGCACACGTTTCTACCAGCCGACGGACGAGGAGAATGGTGAGGACGTGAAGCGCCCGTACAAGGGAACCTTCGACGGTCACGGCCATCGCATCCTCAACATGGTCATCGACGTGCAGGATGGCAACAAGGGACTCTTCGGTGTCGTCAGCGGCGCAACGATCAAGAATGTGGTGGTCGACAGCAGCTGCGAGATCTACTCTACAGGCTACTCAGCAGGTATCGTAGGCACAAGCATCGGCCGCAACATACTGACCATCGAGAACTGCGGCAACGAGGCTATGGTCAACGTAGGAGCCGACGGTGTCAACGGAGCCGGCATTCTGGGTGTGAACGATCTGAGCGAGGCCACCGTGCGCATCATCAACTGCTATAACACTGGCGACATCATCGGACAGCGCGAGTGTGGCGCCATCTCCGGATGGCTGGGCGACCGCGGCGAGGTGGTCAACTGCTACAACAGCGGCACCGTAGCTCCGGAGTCTGTCGACGGCGACCGTACCTTTGCACGCTACAATGGCAGCAGCATGTTGTTCATCAACTGCTACGAGGTAGACGGACGTCAGGTGCATGCCGCACAGATGGACGATGTGGTCAGCGGCAAGCTCTGCTACATGCTGAACGACGGAGCAGGCACCGCGATCTACTATCAGACGCTGGGCGAGGACATGCATCCCGTGCTCGACGCTACTCATAAGACCGTGGTCAGGCAAGGCGACAGCTATGTCAATACCGACGACAGCGGCATCATCAGCACTCAGCAAATGGCAGCCGGCGGCCGGCCCGCTGCCTATAATCTCCAGGGCATTCGCGTGAATCCTGCCCTTCAGGGCAAAGGAGCCATCATTATCATGAATGGCAAGAAGACGGTGATAAGATAACATAGCATGATGGTGAGAAGAGTTAGTATTTGCCTGGGCAGCCTGGCCATTGCCGTAACAGCAATGGCTCAGGCTTCCCTCATGACAGGCGACAGCATCGCCGTGTTCTATCCCAATGGCTATGATGCCAGTCAGCACCAGCCTTCTCCCATCTTCGAGAACGAGCCGACGGCACTGCTGCCGCTGAGCACCGGCTGGACGCTGCGTCCGGTATTCGAACAGAAGAACGGAAAGAGCGTGGCTAAGGTGCATGTAGGCAACGAGGTCGACCTGTACGGCACCGGCGAGGTGACAGGACCTCTGCGGAGGAATGGCCGCACCATCAGCCTGTGGAATATCGATACGCCTGCCTATGGCGTCGACGGCGGCTCGCATCTCTACCAGAGTCATCCGTGGGTGATGGGCCTGCGCCGCGACGGCTCGGCATTCGGAATCATTGCCGACAACACCTGGCGACAGACCATACACACTGGCGACGACGTGGTGTTCGAGAGCGACGGACCGGCTTTCCGCATGGTTATCATCGAGCGCAAGAGTCCACAGGCACTGATGCAGGCACTTGCAGGCCTTACTGGCACCATGTCCCTGCCGCCACTATGGGCGCTGGGCTATCAGCAGTGCCGCTTCAGCTATCAGCCCGACACCCGGGTGATGGAGATAGCCGACCTGCTGCGGCGCCACCGCATCCCTTCGGATGTCATCTGGATGGACATCGACTATATGGACAGCTACAAGATTTTCACTTTCAGTCCCAAGGAATTTCCGAATCCCAAACGACTCAATGACTATCTGCACCAACAGCATTTCAAGGCCGTCTATATGATCGATCCCGGTGTGAAAGTCGAGCAGGGATATTTCGTCGACGATCAAGGCACGGCAGCCGACTACTGGGTGAAAGACAAGGACGGAAAGCCCTTCGTGGGAAGGGTGTGGCCCGGAGACTGTCACTTCCCCGACTTTACCCGGCCTGAGGTGCGCACATGGTGGGCCACGCTCTATAAAGACTTCATGGCAACGGGCATCGATGGCGTGTGGAACGATATGAACGAGCCATCGGTCTTCGGAGGACCAGACGGCACCATGCCCATCGACAACCTTCACGGCACCGTCTCCAAGGCTTCCCACCTCCGCTACCACAACATCTACGGTCTGAACATGGTGCGAGCCAGTCGCGACGGACTGTTGCTGGCCAATCCGGACAAGAGACCTTTCATCCTATCACGCTCAAACTTCCTGGGCGGACACCGCTATGCCGCCACATGGACGGGCGATAATCTCTCTTCATGGGAGCAGCTCAAGCTCAGCGTACCCATGACACTCACACTGGGTCTGTCGGCACAGCCTTTCAACGGCCCCGACATCGGAGGATTCTGCGAGAGTGCTAATGGCGAGCTGCTGGCCAGCTGGACCGCCATGGGCGTATTCTTCCCCTTTGTGCGCAACCACAGCATCAAAGGATCTGTCGACCAGGAGCCCTGGGCTTTCGACGAGGTGGTGCTCGATGCCTGCCGCACGGCCATTGAGCGGCGCTACAGGCTGATGCCTTACATCTATACTCTCTTTCGCGAGGCCAGCATCAATGGTATGCCCGTGATGCGACCGTTGTTTATGGCCGATGCCTGCGACCTCTCTCTCCGCAGCGAAGACCAAGCCTTCCTGCTGGGTGGCGACCTGATGGTCATACCCCGCTGGGCCGAGCATGTGGCTCAGCCTCATGGCGGCACCTGGCAAGTTATAAACCTCAAATCAGACAGTTATCAGGCAGAGTTGCGACAGCGTCCCGGCTCGGTCATCCCTCTGGCCAACCTGGCACAGAGCACCTCTGAGATGCATACCGACTCGCTGACGCTGCTCGTTTGTCCAGACACTGCGGGCGAGGCATCCGGTCAACTATATGAAGATGACGGCGACGGATTCGGCTATCGTGAAGGACAATACAGGCTCTCCCAGTTTAAGGCCAGCCTCGACAGGAAAAAGACACTCACCGTCACCGTCGGTCAGACCGAAGGCAAGCTCCCTGCACAACCGAGGACGCTGCGCATAGGCTACGTCTATGGTGGCAAGGTGCAATACTCTTCTTGGCAGACAGGCGACAGCGCAACAATGAAAATCAAGAAATAATAACCCTAAAAACCTCCTAATTATGACAAGAAAACTTACTTCAATGCTTGTCGTGGCATTCGCATGCCTGTCAAGCACCAGCACATGGGCACTCGATAAAGAAGATGGTGCCTATCAGATCAAGGAACCGGCCGACCTCGTCGAGTTCGCAAACATCGTCAACAGCGGAGAGGCCAATGCCAATGCCCTGCTTACTGGCGACCTCGACATGACTGGCCAGGAATGGACTCCTATCGGCACGGGCGACCACCGCTACGTGGGCACTTTCGACGGACAGTACCACATGATCAACAATCTGAAATACTCCGGAAGCGATAACATCGGTATCTTCGGAGTCGTCGATGGCGGCTGCGTCATCAAGAACCTGATTGCAGGCCCCGGCAACGAGATTCGTGGCGGCAGCATGGTGGGTGGCATCATCGGCCGGTCTGAAGGCAGCGGATGGGTGACCCTCGAGAACGTCGGACACGAAGGCTATGTCTATGCCACTGGCGGCAACGCTGCTGCCATGATCGGTGTAGTGATCAACGGCGGCCCTGCTACTCGCATGACCAACTGCTACAACATGGGTAATGTATATGGCGGATGGGAGAGTGCCATCATCACAGGATGGTTTGGCGGCCACGGCAGCGTAGAGGTCAAGAATTTCTGGAACACGGGAAAGATTGAGAACGGACAGGATGGCAGCAACAGCCTCTGGCGCAACAGCACGGGCATCACTAAGGAGAATGTCTACCATATCTATGCCGACCAGGAGGCAGTCGTCATCAATGCCGACGACCTGCCCACTGGAAAGCTGGCCTATCAGGTCAACGGCAATCAGGATGCTGGTGTGTGGCGACAGAACCTGGAGGGCGACAACAAAGATGCTCATCCCACCTTCGACCCCACCCATGCACTGGTCTATGCCAACGGTGCTCAGATGTGCGACGGCTCGCCAAAGGAAGGATCGACGGTGACCTACTCGAATACTCCCGGTGCAGTTCGTGATGACCATCAGTTCGAGAACGGCTTCTGCACTGTCTGCGGACTCTTCGACGATAGCTTCTGCCCAGTGGAGAACGATCACTACGTCATCAGCGACGGCCGTCAGCTCAACTGGTTTGCCTACTTGGTCAACCAGCTGGGCGATGGCGCTGCCCGTGCCGTGCTCGCTGCCGACATCGACATGAAGGATCTCGACTTCACTCCCATCGGACAGGATGCCAAGGACTATAAGGGACACTTCGACGGACAGGGACACCGCATACTGAACCTCGTGACCCGTGCCGACAAGCAGAATCAGGCCCTCTTCGGACAGGCCGTGGGCGGAGCTGTCATCGAGAACATCGTCATCGATGCCTCGTGCACCATTCAGGGAACGGCCTTCACAGCAGGTATCCTCGGACATGTATGGGGCGACGGTGTCATCGTGCGCAACTGCGGCAATGAGGCCAACATCGTGGGCTCAGCCCAGAATGCCGCCGGCATCGTGGGTTGCTCGGAGCGCGAGGTACACATTGCCAACTGCTATAACATCGGTGCTATCACCGGTGCTCGTGAGAACGCTGGTATCTGCGCTTGGATGGGCAGCAACAACTCGACCATCAAGAACTGCTACAGCACAGCCACCATCAACGACGGTGAAGCACTTTGGCGCAAGGGTGAAGTACAGGGTGAGAACATGTACCATATAGAAGGACTGCAGGGAACGGCCTTCACTCAGGAGCAGATGGAGAGCGGCGAACTGGCTTACCTACTCAATGGCCGCCAAAGCCAGAACGCAGAGTGGTTCCAGCTCATCGGCACCGACATGCATCCCATGCCCTTCGGCACGGCCATAGTCTATGCCAACGGACAGCTCGACTGCGCCGGCAATGCCAAGGAAGGAACGGATGTCGTCTATGCCAACGAGGAGAATACCACTCGCGATGATCATCAGTTTGAGAATGGCTTCTGCTCGGTATGCGGCACTGTCGACCCCGATTACCTCACGCCTACTGCCGGCATCTATCAGCTCTCAACAGCTGCCGATGTCGTTTGGTTTGCTGCCTTTGTCAATAGCGGCATGACACAGGCTGATGCCGTGCTGACAAGCGACATCGATTTCCAAGACGTGACCTTCACCGGCATCGGCAATGCTTCCAACCAATATAAAGGAACATTCGACGGACAGGGATTCGTCGTCTCCAACCTCTCTATCGACATGCCGAATGAAGAAAACGTGGGATTCTTCCGCGATATCACTGCCGGAGCTCATATCATGAACATGACCCTCGACAACAGCTGCTCTATCTATGGCAAACTGTTTGTCGGAGGCTTCGTCGGACGTGCCAGCGGCAATGGCGAGGCTGTGCTCGAACAGCTGGGCAATGAAGCCATGATCACCTCAGTCAATCAGAATGCCGGCGGAATCGTGGGATGCAACGTCTCAGGCGATCTGCACCTCGTGCTGACCAACTGCTACAATGCAGGCGAGATTTACAGCGGCAACGAGGGCGGCGGCCTCTCAGGATGGCTGGGCAACAATGCCAACACCACAAACTGTTATAATATGGGACCGGTCACTGGCGACGGCAGCGAGTCGTTTGCTCGTGGCAGCAACATCCAAATCGACAACTGCTTCGACCCCGTCACCAACTGGCCTGCACTCCCCTCCAGCCCCATCGAGGACTTCACCAACGGTGTGATCTATGAGCTGCTCGATGCCGCAGCACCTGGCATCTGGTTCCTCAGTGCCACGGAGGGCGGACATCCTGTGCTCTACAACACGGGCATCACCACTGGCATCGCCTCCATCCACCATCAACCATCCACCATCCTCCATCAACCATCCACCATCCTCCAGTACTTCGACCTGCAGGGCCGCCAGCTGAAGAGCACACCGCTCAGGAAGGGAATCTATGTGACAGGAGGACGGAAGGTTGTCGTAAAGTAAAACATGATGAGTCGTCGTTCGTTGGTGTCTCTGCTGGCATGCTGCATCATGCAGCTGTCGGCAGAGACGCTTTCACCGCAGGCCGACCCTGCGGCAGTAGTCACATCGGGGCGCGCACGTTTCACAGTGCTTACGCCCAGAATGATACGCATACAGTACAGTACGCGTCAGCTGTTTGAGGATCGTGCCACCTTTGCCGTGATCAACCGCCGGCTGCCCGTCCCACAGTATACGGCGCATGAGGAGGACGGCTATCTGTACATCGAGACAGAAGCACTCACACTGCGCTATAAGGTGGGAGCCGTCATCAGCCCTGCGCTGAAGTCGCCTGCCAACCTCAGCATCACCATCTCGCAGCCACAGACCACCATCTGGTATCCTGGCAAGGAGGATGCCCTCAACCTGAAAGGCACCAAGCGTACGCTCGACACTGCCAGCGGCGACAACCAGCGGCCCGACATGGAGGACGGCATCATCAGCCGTGCAGGCTGGGCAGTCATCGACGAGTCGCCGCGGACGAAGCGTGGCGACGGCTCGACCACCTTCGCCTTCGACGGCAGTGTCGACGGCATCGACTGGCTGGCCAAGCCCGTCGATGCGAATGCCTACGACTGGTACTTCATGGGCTACGGCCACGACTACAAGGGTGCCATCGCCGACTATGTCAGGATAGCCGGTCGCCAGCCCCTGCCCCCACTCTACGTGTTGGGCTACTGGTACAGCAAGTATCAGCGCTACACGCAGCAGGACTTCATCGACCTGGTCAACGAGATCAGGCTGAATGATATTCCCCTCGATGTGATGATCTTCGACATGGACTGGCATCTCGACGGATGGACGGGCTGGACCTGGAACCGCAACATCATCCCCAATCCTGAGGGACTCATCCGCTGGATGCACAACCAGGGCATCAAGGTCAGCCTCAACCTGCATCCTGCCGACGGTGTGGCCAGCCACGAGGATCACTTTCAGGAGATAAGGGCCGACATGGGCATGACGGGCGACCGCGTGCCCTGGATGCTGGAGGACTCCACGTTCTATCGCTCGCTGTTCAAGCATATCATCCGCGAACGTGAGCAGCAGGGCGTCGACTTCTGGTGGATCGACTGGCAGCAGAACCTGACCAGCAACTACACGGAGGGACTGGGCGAGACCTTCTGGTGCAACCACGTCTTCTTCAACGACATGCGCATCAACAGGCCTGAGCGCCGGCCGTTCATCTTCCACCGATGGGGCGGGCTGGGCAGCCATCGCTATCCCATAGGCTTCTCGGGCGACACGCATTCTACTTTCGGCTCACTGGCCTTCCAGCCCTATTTCACGGCTACGGCATCGAACGTATGCTTCGGATACTGGGGCCACGACCTGGGCGGACACATGCAGATTGCCCCCACCGATCCTGAGCTCATGCTCCGCTGGCTGCAGTTCGGAGTCTTCTCGCCCATCTTCCGCACCCACGGAGCCAGTCAGGAGGGCAACGAGCGCCGCATCTGGAAATATCCCAACTTCCCGCAGCTGCTGGAGTGCGTCAACCTGCGCTATCAGCTCATGCCCTATATCTACACCGCTGCCCGGCAGGCTTACGACACAGGCATCTCCATCTGCCGGCCGCTCTACTACGAATGGCCGGAGGAGAACGAGGCCTACCGACAGGAGGGTGAGTATATGTTCGGCGACGATATCCTCGTGTCGCCTGTTGTCACAGCTGCCGAGGCTGGAGGGAAGGCTTTCCAGCGCACCTGGCTGCCCGAAGGGCAGTGGTTCGACGTATGCCGCAACCAGCTGGTGGAGGGAGCCTCCACCATCAGCGGATGGTACGCCCAGGACGAGATTCCCTATTTCTATCGCTCAGGAGCCATCATCCCCTGCAATCCGCCACTTAGGAATCTGAAGACTGCTCCCACTGAGATGATACTGAAGGTAGTGCCTGGCAGCGACGGCAGCACTACCATCTATGAGGACCAGGGCGACAGCCAGGCATATATCGACGGAGAATACACCCAGACCATTGTGCAGCAGCAGCGGCGCCCGGCTGAAACAGTGCTCACCATCATGCCTCGCACAGGTGCCTTCGAAGGCATGCTCCAAGAGCGGGCCTACACGCTGCAGTTCCTCGATGAGGACAAGCCTTTCAGCGTCAGCCTGAACGGCACTCCTACCGGCAACTGGACCTACGACGCGAACCTCCGGCTGCTGACGGTCAGCATTCCACCTGTCAGCTGCGACACTCGTACCGTTGTCACCATCGGCCGCTCGCCCAGCGCCATAGGCCAGCAACGGCTGGAGCCTGCTGTCGAGCGCTCTACATTCATCAACCTTCCCGTCATCTTCGAGCGCACTGTCTCGGCTGATGGCACTGTCACCACACGTAAAATTCTTAGGAAATGAAACACTCACTCAGCATCATCGTGCTCATAGTAGCAGCACTCGTCGCGAGCCATCCTCTGACCAGCCTCGCACAGTCCTTCCAGTCGCTGTGGGCCACAGGTAGTGCCCTCCCCCAGGACTCTCCCCTGCAACTCGTGCAGCGACCTGACGGGATGTTTCGCTTTGCCGGAGCATTGCAGCCTGGCGAACTGAAGATTATGACCACAGAAATCCATCAGCAGGGTGTCACGCAATACCTGAAGCCACAGCTCGTCGACTCCTACCTCATCAACAACGGGCTGCACTACACGCTGACCACTGACTCAACGCAGGAGGGATGGGTGGTGTCGTTCCAGGAGGACACCTACTGCCTACTCGTCAATCCCCAGCAGCGCACACTCACCGGACAGCTTCTGCTGCCCTGGAACGAGGTGCTCATCGCAGGCAGCGCTTTCGAGGGTGGTGCCAACAATGTGGAGTGGAACCGTAATGGCATGCTCCCGTTCCTGCGCGACCACGACAATCCCTATGTCTTTACTTGGACTGGTGAGCTCGGCATCTACGACAATGTGGTAGAGCCGGGACGATTCAAGCTGGAAGGACAGATGACCTGGGGGCCGCGTGAACTGCATCCATATCAGCAGGACGAAGATCTGCTGACGTCCACACAGATGCGGCAGGGAGGCGACGACACCAAGTGGCGCGTCAGCCGTGCAGGCACCTATCGCATCACGGTCGACCTGCTGCACGAGAGCTTCCAAGCCGAGCTGCTCGACGGCAATGGCGAGGCGCTGCTCTATCCTCAGGAATCAGGCATCAGTGCTAGCGTCGACGTCAACGTTAACGTCAACGTCGACGTATACAGCATCGACGGCCGCCCTCAACCTGGCCTGCGCCGTGGGCTTAACCTCCAGCGCCAGCCCGACGGCAAAGTCCGCAAAGTGCTCCTGCTGCGCTAAGTGCGTTTGATTTGTTTTGCAAATCAAAAAAGATTCAGCCCCCAGTCGCGTCTGCGCTGAGGGCTGAATCTTTATTTACGGTGCATTATTTTCTTTCCGTCGCGTATGATAAGTCCGCGATAGCTGCCGTCGACTCGCTGGCCGGAGAGGTTGAACGTAGGCCGCTTAACATTGGCGGCAGGCTGCTCTACATCGTCGATGCCATCGCTCAGGGTGCACTTGAACACAATCTTGTCGATGTTGCAGTTGGCACCGGTGATGGTGATGCGCAGTATCTGCTTGCCGGCATTCAGGTGGCGGCTCAGCTTTCCTGAGAATGCTTTGTAAGTACCCCAGTCATTGCTGCCGGTTTGCGCGACGTTGACCTTCGCCAGGTTGATCACCGAGCTGCCGCTGACCAGTCCGATGGTGAATCCCGACCCTGTGGTGCCCGACGAAGCGTAAGCATCGTAGGAATACTCACCGGGCTCCTTCACGTCGACAGTATATTCCATCCATTCGTTGGCAGCGGTATAGCCGATGGCATAGCCGTTGTTACCCTTCACAATGTCGATGCCGCCGTCAGTGCGATAGGAGGCAGCGTCGCCCTCGCGGTTGTCGTCGGTGTCGTGGAAAGTCATGCCTTCACCGCCCCTGTCGAAGTTCTCAGCCTGGATAGTGCCGGGCAGGGCGATGGCCACTCCAGAGTAAGGTGTGCGCTGGCCGTTGACCTTCAGTGTCTTCTTAGCCGAGACGTTCTCCTTGCCCTCAGCATTGGTGGCGATGGCGGTGATAGTGTACGTGCCCCTCTCCTTGGGTGCCCACTCCATCGTATAAGGCGACTCGGTGAGCGTGCCAATATGCAGGTTGTTGGCATACACCTTCACGTCGGCGATGGTGCTGGTCGTGCAGCGGGCAGCGATACTGATGGTGGCCGTATCACCGACGGTGATGGTCGTGGGACGCACTGAGTTGACCGTGACGGTGATGTTCTTGTCCTGCTCATAGCGGCGGAAGGTAAGGCTCTTTATATAGAAGCCGCCCTTGTCTATGTTCAGGCAGATCACATGGCGACCAGCAGTCAGGGGCTCGGTCATCACGCAGTGCAGCTGCTGGAAGTCGCTGTTGGAACCAGTGACAGGCACCTCGACGAACTCTGAGAGGTAGGCGAGGTTGTCCATCGAGTACTCTGCCAGGTGGAACATGCCGCCGCTCTTTGTCGATGCCACCTCGGCATCAAAGGCATACACACCGTCTTCCTTCACGTCGACGGTGTACTCCATCCAGGCATCGTCGCGGGTGGCCGAGGTGGTGGTGCGGGTAGCATTGTTATATGCCACGCCCGATGCTCCCTTGTCATACTCACCTACGACTATAGTGCCAGGCAGCTCGGCAGGAGCCTCGTTGTAGGGCTCGCGCCTAGTGGTGACACTGAGCACGTTGAACCGCGACAGGCGCTCGTACGTAGAGCCGTCGGTGGCAGTGACCACGGCCTTCAGGTACTTCCATCCGGCTGAGGTGTTCTGTGCCGTCTGATACTCAGTGATGTAAGGATCCTCAGTCATCGTGGCTATCAAGTCCATGTTGGTCAGGCCGGCGCCTACGTAGAGGTCGACTTTCTCAATGGTCTTCGTAGCCAGACGGGCACGCACCTTGATGGGCAGCACGTCGCCCTTGGCCACCTTCAGCGCAGCGGGACGGATATAGATCGAGGCCTCTTTCTTCATGCCGGGGAAGGGACTCTTGGCAGTCTTGGCCGTATCGCTCTGCATGTATTCGCGCAGCCAGGTCATGGCAGGACGCTCCTTGCCGTTCTTGAAGAGGCCCGAGTTGCCGTCGGTGGTCCAGGTGGCACCGTAGATATATCCCCAGAGGGTGATGCCGGCACAGTAGTCCTTCTCCCACATATAAGGTATTTGCTCCTTGTAGCGCTGCAGCTGCAGGTTGTCGTCAGCCGTGCCGATGTCGTACTCCGTGCTGTACATAGGCATCTTCAGCGCATTCTGGATCTTCGTCTCAGAGGTCTTGAACTTGTTGAAGTCACAGTCCGTCAGGTCATGCGACTGACAGCCGTAGGCATCGATAGGTGCTCCGGCATCACGCAGCGTACGCACCAGGTCGATGTAGTTGTCGGTATCCCACTGGAACGTGTTGTAGTCATTATAGATGAGGATGGCATCCGGCCAGCGCTCATAAGCCATCTCGAAGGCCTTGATCAGCCAGTCGTAGCCCGTCTTGCCGCCGCCGCCCAGCGAAGCCTTGATCATCGGGTTGCCCTGCTGGTGCATACCCACGGCCTCGTTCACCACGTCGATGAGCGGCAGGGAGGCATATTTGTTCTTCACGGCGTTATACCATTTCACTACAGCGTTGTAGCGGTCGTTCACAGGCAGCGATTCCAGCCAGCCGGGATACTGAGCTCCCCACACCAGGGCGTGGAACTTATAAGTGAAGCCGTGCTGCTTGGCATAGTTGAAGGCACGGTCGCAGCCCCAGTTGTAGCTGTTGCGCGTACCCTCCACCGAGCCCCATTTCGACTCGTTCTCACAAGTAATCTGGTTCCACAGCTTGTAGAACGGGTCCACGCCTCCTCCGGCATCCACGTTGTAGCGGGTGGTGATGTTGCCCAGAAACTTGTCGGTGTTCGACGACAGCTGTGCGCTGGCCTTCGTTGCCGGGAACGAGAGGCCTAGCAGGGTGAGACACATGCAAAGAATGGTTTTTCTTTTCATATTACAGACTTGGTTTTAGTTGTTTCGTGCTGCAAATATAGCAAATTATTACGGCATGCGAAAGGAAAATCCGATGTTTTTTTAAAAAAACACGGTGTTTCCCTTTGTACGTTACGCACGCGAAACTTTTTGATACGATTCAAAAAGTCCCAACAACACACTCAGGCAGTTCGGCTGAAGTCGAAATCCGTCATGTAATGATCGAAAGACACACCGTCAGTACTGCCGAAATGAATGTGGAATTGAGTACGGTTCCAGTTTATCCCTCATTTTTTCAGCAATTGGTTACACGGTTACAGTTGTAACCATGTAACCTTTTTCCTGTAACCGACACTATTGTTTCATACAAACCTTTGTTAATCAAATGCTTACAAGCAAAAGTTACACAACTTCTCCCCTCTGCGGTTACATGGTTACAACTGTAACCGTAACCATTCAGGGTGTACTACCCTAGAAAAAGTTGAATGTTCTTTCTTTAACCCTGCCATAGGTTGAATGTCTGTCAGGTACATATAGATTATGACGCATAAACATATAGATTACAACGTGTAAACATATAGATTACAACGTGTAAACATATAGACTACAACGTGTAAACATATAGACTACGGCAAGGAAACATATAGACTATAGCTCTTGCTTGCCTAGTAGGCGATTTTGTTCACGCCCGTCAGCCACTTTGATGTGCTTAGTAAGCGACTGTGTATAGCAATCTCCGCAACTATTGTGACCAAAGTCGCGAACGGGCGACGTCAAAAGCACCGGCGGGCTTCTCGTTGGGACACTAGATTGCGAGCGGACAGCCTATTTTGCCTCCATATCCCTGCGGCTCTTGGACTTCGTCACCAGCGATACACCACTGAACACGAGGATCACGGCCAGCGCATGGGTCCACATCAGCACGCCCAGACCTGCCAGTACACTGACGACGACGGCCACGACGGGCTGCACGTAGTTGTAGGCAGCGACAACAGTAGGACGAAGGATCTTCTGCGCCTTGATGATCAGGATGTAGCCGATGAACGTGCCGAAGACGATGACATAGGCTGTCTCCAAGAGGGTCTTCGCGGACCACGGCTCGCTGATCACCGACCATGTGTGGGGACCGGCCAGGGGCAGCAGGATGACAGTTGCCCAGAGGAACATCCATTTGTTGACGGTGAAGATGCTGTAGCGCTTGACAAACTTGTTGAACAGCGACAGATAGAGGGCGTAGGAGAACTGAGCTCCCAGGCAACAGAGATCACCACGAATGTCGCCCACCTTGTCGCTGGCATGCGACATAGATGTGAGTATCAGCATCAGTGCTCCGCTGCATCCCAACAGCACGCCCAGCACTTTCTTGCTGGTGATGGGCTCCTTCAGGATGAGTGCCGCCAGGATCATGGCGAAGATGGGCATCGACGTGGTGACGATGCTGGCATTGATGGGCGACGTCAGCGACAGCCCGATGGTGTAGCCGCACTGGTTGCACACGATGCCGAAGACGGCGGCTCCGGCGAAGGTCAGCACATGCCTAAGGGGCACATGCTCACGCTTGGTAAACAGTGATGCTATCCAGAAGAGCAGGGCACCGCCCGACACTCGCAGCATCACCATCGAAGGGCCGTCGAGCCCATGTGTCATCGCGTCCTTACCCAATGGTGCCATCAGTCCCCAGATGGCACAGGCTGCAAACATCGACAGATGGGCCAGCAGGGGTTCGCGGTTGTTTCCTGAATGATTCGATTCCATACGGGGTGCAAAAGTACATGTTGTTTTCAGGCGCGTCTGGCTAGCGAGTGAGGCTATTGACGAAATGCTCGATGTTGGTGTAGCCGCCACCCAACGTATAATCGTTAGCATCGTCGCGCTTCGGGTTCAGGCCGTGAGAGCGCTCCCATCGGTCGTCCATTCCGTCACGGTCGCGGTCGTAGCGCTTGGGGTGATGGGTAGAGGGCAG
>JAEEGH010012023.1_pt1 | contig 19533 bp, 14 predicted proteins | sample 9134181 | NCBI WGS metagenome assembly JAEEGH01 (sample SAMN16246544, study PRJNA631951) | gut metagenome | biome: gut microbiome; feature: rumen; material: DP-attached | host: Bos | place: Iran: Karaj | collected 2018-10 | reverse complement strand
GCGTACTCGAAACCTCTCCCACAGGATGGAAATCATACGCCTGCACATTGGCCTTGTTCATCGCCTTGATGATATTCTCAATCGCAATGTTTTCTCTTTCCTCTTTTTCACTTTCCTCTAAACTCACTACCTTCAACGTGTTATTATGATGATCGAACACAATCACCTCCTTATACAGGACATACAACACATCAGGCGCGTCGTTCTTTTCCTGGGTCTCATCCTTCACAGGGATGTTCTCAAAGTACCTGACAGCATTGAAAGAGGTGTAGCCGAATAGTCCGCAAAACTCTGAATCCCTGCCTTTTACCTGAATGTGTTGAAGGAGCGCATTAATGGCCTTGTCTGCCTGGAATTCTGGACGGATCATCTCCTCCAGGACACTCCCGTCAGGGTAGTTGATCGTGGCCTTTCCATGTCCGATGGCAACGCTGGCAATGGGATGAAGCCCGATAAACGACCTGGCATTGCTCTTGTCGTGATAGTCGGAACTCTCCATCAACGCACTCTGCGGATAGAGGTCTCTCAGTCTCATATAAACCCCCACCGGCGTATACAAATCCGCCAGTATCGTCTTACTGATCGTTGTATAGTCAAATGTAATCATAATTCTTAATTCTTAACTCTTAACTCTTAGTTCTTAATTCTTAATTCTTAACTCTTAATTCTTAACTCTTAATTCTAAACTAAAAATTTCCGTACTCTTTCGCCATGGCCTTGTTCTTCAGATACGTCTCCACATCCTTGTCACCTCGGCCACTCACGGTCAGCACCACCACATCGTCTTTCTTAAACGAAAGTTTCTTCAGGGCTGCAATGGCATGGGCACTTTCAATAGCAGGAATAATACCTTCCATCCGGGTCAGTTCATAACCGCCATAGATGGCCTCATCGTCATTGATACTCAACACTTGTGTACGACCTTTCTTAGCCATATTACAATGCATGGGACCTACACCGGGATAGTCCAGACCGGCACTGATGGTGAAGGCTTCCTCTATCTGACCGTCTTCATCCTGCATCACCAGCATCTTTGCCCCGTGCAGGATGCCCGTTGTACCACGATGGATTGTCGCTGCTGTATAGTCGGTCTCCCAACCATGACCGCCTGCCTCGGCCAGGACAATCTTCACACGCTCGTCATCCATATAGTGATAGATGGTACCTGCGGCATTCGAACCTCCTCCGATACAGGCTATCAAATAATCTGGGTAGTCACGGCCTTCCTTCTCTTCCAACTGCCACTTGATTTCTTCTGAGATGACACTCTGCATCTTTGCCACAAGGTCGGGGTAGGGATGGGGACCCATCGTGGAACCGACGATATAGAAGGTGTCCTGGGGATGACAACACCAGTCTCTGATGGCCTCACTACAGGCATCGCTCAGGGTCATGTTGCCCGTTCTTACAGGATGGACCTCGGCACCCAGCATCTTCATACGCTCTACATTGGTGTGCTGACGCTCCACGTCCGTGGCACCCATAAACACTTCGCACTTCAGGTTCATCAGGGCACAGACAGTGGCAGTGGCCACACCATGCTGACCGGCTCCCGTCTCTGCTATGATACGGGTCTTACCCATCTGCTTGGCCAACAGGATCTGACCGATGGTGTTGTTGATCTTGTGGGCTCCGGTGTGATTCAGGTCTTCACGCTTCAGATACAACTTACAACCATACTGCTCACTCATCCGCTGGGCATAGTACAGGGGGGAGGGCCTGCCCACATAGTCCTTCAGAAGGGCGTGGTACTCGCGCTTGAAGGCCTCCGACTCGATGATCGGCAGATAGGCTTCCTGCAGGTCATGCACGCACTTGTAAAGGATCTCGGGTACATAAGCACCACCGAACTCTCCATAAAAACCGTTCTCGTCTACTTGATAACTCTTCATTTTACTATATATTTTATATTTGTGTTGTTGACTTAACAAAAAAGACTCACCGCTGTCGCGATGAGCCTCTTATATCTTCGTTGAATAACAGATAGGGCGATTAGTCTCGCGACGTTTTTGATCTCGAGCTCTGCCACCACCAAATGTTATTCTGACACTTCATATCTTCACTGATTTTGTCTGATTCGGCGGCAAAGGTATAGCGTTTTTTTCAAATATGCAAGTTTTTTTGCACTTTTTTGCTAAAAAACTTGCAAGTTAGATAAATAACTCGTATATTTGCCGCCGATAAGATTCTTATCAGCCATTTGCTGATTCACCTTATCTTTTTTTATAGAGAGGTTGGTAGCGTCCTGCACCAACCTCCATTTTTTCACATCTTACATCATCCTTCTTACATCATCCATCATCCATCTTCCATCATCCATCTACTGGATCTCCCATCCAATGGCACTGGCTCCCAGCACTGCGGCACTGGCTCCATCCAGACCACTCACCAGGAATTGGGCCTTGTCCTTGAAGATCTTCAGCACATGGGCGTTATAGGCCTCGCGGATGGGCTTCATGATCAACTCACCTGCCTTCACCATACCTCCGAAGAAGATAAAGGCCTCAGGACTGCTGAAAGCGGCGAAGTCGGCACAGGCCTCGCCCAACATCTTACCGGTGAAATCGTAGATCTCCTTGGCCAGCTCGTCACCCTTGCCGGCTGCGATGGAGACATCCAGACTGGTGATGTCCTCGGGCTTCATGTCACGCAACAGACTCGGACGGGTGGTCGTGGCCAACAGCTCTCGGGCGGTACGGGCAACGCCTGTGGCGGAACAGTAGGCCTCCAGACAACCGGTCCTGCCACAACCGCACATACGACCTTCTTCACCTCTCACCATCGTCACATGACCTAACTCTCCGGCAAAACCGTCATGGCCATAGAGCAACTGCCCGTTCACCACGATGCCTGAACCTACACCGGTACCCAGGGTGATCACAATGAAGTTCTTCATACCTCTGGCTACACCATATACCATCTCACCGATGGCTGCGGCATTGGCATCATTGGTCAGGGCAACGGGGATGTTGTTCAGACGCTCGCTGAACAACTGGGCCAGAGGCACCACACCATGATGGGCCCAGGGCAGATTGGGCGCAAACTCAATCGTACCTTTATAATAATTACCATTGGGAGCGCCTATACCCATGGCCTTGATCTTCTCAATGCCTCCTACTTGGTCGATGATCACCTGCAACGCCTCTACACAGGCGTCCACATAGTCCTCTACCTTCTCATAACCACCGGTCTTGATGGCTGTGGTGGCCTTGATGTCACCACGGGAATCTACAATACCAAAAACGGAGTTCGTGCCTCCCAGATCCAAACCGATTACATACGGCTTCATTACATTCTGTTGTTCCATTGTTTTATAGTTTTATGATGATTTATTCTGTATCTCTGTTTCAAGCTACAAAATTACGAAAAAACTTACAATCAAAGGCCATTTTTACGGAAATTAACCTTTCGACGGCAACAAACAGCATGCCTCATGAAGATTTCTGGGGGAAATGTTTGCAGTTTCGGAAAATATTTTGTAACTTTGCATACGCAAAGTGAATACAAGGCAGAAAATGAAAATAAAACGCTATCTCTCATGGTTGTCTCTCTTGTTGGTGTCTTTGGTGCTCATCTCTTGTCATGAGAAGATGGGACATAGCCCGAAGGCCAGCAGGGTGGATAGCATCTTGTTCGATGTGGGCGTCAGGATGGAGTACGACAGTATGATCATCCTGGCCAATGCCTATGAACAGCAGGGCCTGATCTCTGAACTCGACGCGAATCGCTGGCGGGGAGTGGCTTATTACCATCAGGGACATTACCGCATGTCGGAGATCTACTACCGCAAGGCGATCGAGTCTGAGATAAAGACCGAGGAGGACCAGCTGAGCTATAACAAATGTGCACGCAGACTCTCGGAACTCTTGCTCGTCAAGGGCGACTATGAGGGTTCGCTGCTCGTGGCCATCCCTGCGGTGAAGAAGATGGAGGAGACGGGCATAGGCTCGGATATCGATTACGCCATCCTCCTCAATAACATCGGGTGCTGCCAGATCAACCTCGGACAGGATGAAGAGGCGAAGGAGAGCTTCCTGACGGCTCGTGGACATTATGCCAACCGTTGGCAGTCGGACTCTACCAGCCGTGGTTTCCAGGAGGCTGTACTGGGTACGGTCTATACGAGCATGGCGTATATCAACACACGTCGCTATGCGGAGTCCATCTACTGGATCGACCGCACGGAGATGCTCCTCGATAAATACCGTCAGAAACGGGATGCACGAAAGGATTATTTTGATGAGTACCAGGGACGCATCGAGATCATGAGGGCTGTGGCGAAACAGGGACTGGGCAAGAAGGACCAGGCGGAGGAGGCGTACAAGGCTTTCCTCCAGACGGACTACTCGAAGACAGCACCTGGACATATCAACGCGAATGACTACCTCGTCATGGCGGAACGTTACCAGGAGGCGGCCGACAACTACCGGTATCTCGACCAGGCAATAGAACACTGGGGCATGGAGGCCTCGCTCGATAACATCCAACTCTACATGCTCCCGAAGTTCAGGGCCAACAAAGAGGCGGGACGCAGGGATTCGGCACGAGTGGTGGCAGAGAGGATCCTCAATGTGCTCGACTCTGCCATCACTGGACAGAAAAACAGCGCTACAGCGGAATTGGCAACGCTCTATGATACCCAGGGCAAGGAACAGGAGATCCTCCAGAAGGAGGCAGACCTCTCCCGACAGCGGATGTGGTGGACGGCCGTATCTCTCCTGCTCATCATCTTGTTCTTTACCATCTATACGTTCCATAAGCGCAGGTCTACACATCGCTTGAAGGTGGCGCACGAAAAACTGCAGGTGGCCTATGACCAGCTGGAGGAGGCAACTGCCCACCGTGAAAGGATAGAGAGTGAACTGCGCATCGCCAGGGATATCCAGATGTCGATGGTGCCGAATATCTTCCCCAACCGCGAAGGACTGGACATCTATGCGAAGATAGAACCGGCCAAGGAGGTGGGTGGCGACCTCTATGGCTACCTCCTCATGGGCGATGAGCTCTACTTCTGTCTGGGCGACGTGAGTGGAAAGGGGGTTCCGGCATCGCTGTTCATGGCGCAGGCTACACGTCTCTTCCGCACATTGGCTACCCAGCACATGATGCCGGCAGAGATTGCCACGCGTATGAACGCGGCCCTCTCGGAGGATAATGAACAGGGGATGTTCGTCACGATGTTCATTGGCTGCATCGACCTGGCGAAGGGGATCATGGACTTCTGTAACGCTGGTCATAACCCACCGTATTTAGGGAATACCAAAGGGGGCGGGGAGTTCCTGGAGATGTTGCCGAATGCACCCATCGGTCTCTGGCCGGGACTGGAGTATGATGGGGAACGGCTCGAGGATATCCGCGGAAAGATGCTGGTGGTCTATTCGGATGGTCTCAATGAGGCGGAGAACAGACAACAGGAACAGTTTGGTGATGATCATATCCTCGAACTCCTGCGGAAGATGCCGGAGGCGAGTGCCCAGAAGGTCATAGAATCGCTCTATGAGGGGGTGCAGAAGCATCGTGATGGGGCGGAACCAAATGATGACCTGACCATCTTGAGCATTCGTGTAGAATAATTAATTGTTGTAGCTATGCCGTTTCATGTACCGATAAACATACTGGATTTCATTTTCAAGGGAATGATGATTGGCGTGATTGCCAGTGCACCGATGGGACCGGTGGGCATCCTCTGTGTCCAACGCACACTCAACAAAGGACGATGGTATGGCTTTGCCACAGGCATAGGGGCTGCGGCAAGTGATATCCTCTATGCGGGATTCGCAGGCTTCGGTATGTCGTTTGTCATGGATCTCATCAACAACGACCAGAACCGCTTCTACCTCCAGATAGCGGGTAGTGTCATGCTGCTCTGCTTCGGACTCTATACGTATCGCTCAGACCCCACGAGGAAGATGCACCAGTCGGGACAACAGAAGGGTACACTCTGGTATAACGCATGGACGGCCTTCCTGGTCACGTTCTCTAATCCGCTCATCATCTTCCTCTTCCTGGCCACATTCGCACAGTTTGCCTTCGTCCTGCCCAACCATCCCTTCGAGATGCTCGTGGGCTTCGCCAGCATCGTGGGTGGGGCCTTGCTCTGGTGGTGGGGACTGACATGGCTGGTCGACCAGATACGCACGAAATTCGATACCAATGGCATACGCATCATCAACCAGATCATTGGGGGGGCAGTGGTCGTCGGATCTATCATCATGCTCCTCGGCACCACCACAAATCTGTTAAGGTTCTGAATAAATGTATATATCACAGGATTTAAGAAAGAAGAATATTGCTGAGTACCTGCTCTATATGTGGCAGGTAGAGGATACCATCAGGGCATTCGACTGCTCGCTGCGACGCATCCGCGATGAGTGGGTGGCACGCTTCGGTTATACCGACGAACAGAAGGAGGAGGAACTCGACTGGTTCGGGAATCTCATCCGCATGATGAACCAGGAGGGCTGTCGCGAAAAGGGTCACCTCCAGATCAACCAGGTGACCATGCAGATGCTCGTAGAACTGCACAACCAACTGCTCCAGTCGTCTAAGTTCCCTTTCTACTCAGCGGAATACTATAAGGTGCTTCCCTTTATCGTGGAACTGCGGAATCGTGGGGCTAACAAGGAAGAGAATGAGATAGAGACGTGCTTCAACTCGCTCTATGGCGTCATGCTCCTCCGCCTCCAGCAGAAACCGATCTCTCCTGATACGGCCCATGCGGTCAAGGAGATCACCACCTTCATCGGCATGCTCTCAGATTATTATAAAAAGGATAAGGAAGAAGGCTTAAAGTTTGAATAATGAATATTTTAATTACGGGCTGCAACGGCCAACTTGGCAACGAACTCCAATTACTGGAGCCCTCACACCCCAACCACATCTTCTATAATACAGATGTGGCGGAGCTGGACATCACCAACCAACAGGCCATTGAGACCTTCATCGACACCAACCACATTGAGGGCATCGTCAATTGTGCAGCATATACAGCCGTCGACAAGGCTGAGGACAACGAGGAACTCTGTACACTTCTCAATGCGGAGGCACCGGCTTACCTGGCTGCTGCCATCGGCAGACGGAAGGGTTGGATGATCCAGATCTCCACGGACTATGTCTTCGATGGCACCCAACACACACCTTATACGGAAGAGGCGGATACGTGTCCGAACAGTGTCTATGGCAAGACAAAACTGGTGGGGGAGTTCAACGTCCAGAAATTCTGCCCGCAATCGATGATCATCCGCACTGCCTGGCTCTACTCCTCCTTCGGCAATAACTTCGTCAAGACGATGATTCGCCTGGGAAAGGAGAAACCGGAACTGGGGGTCATCTTCGACCAGATTGGGACACCGACCTATGCGCGTGACCTGGCTGTGGCCATCTTCACTGCCATCGAAAAGGGAATCGTGCCGGGCATCTATCATTTCTCCAACGAGGGGGTCATCTCCTGGTACGACTTCACCAAGGCGATCCATCGCATCGCGGGCATCACCTCCTGTCATGTGCGACCGCTCCATACGTCGGAGTATCCCACACCTGCCAAACGCCCTCATTACTCCGTCCTCGACAAGTCCAAGTTTAAAAATATATATGGTATAGAGATCCCCTACTGGGAAACCTCCCTTCAGGATTGTATTTCAAAATTATGATTCAGGAAATAGATAGAAGACGAACATTTGCGATTATCTCGCACCCCGATGCCGGTAAAACGACATTAACAGAAAAATTCCTCCTCTTTGGAGGACAGATCCAGGTGGCTGGAGCTGTCAAGAACAACAAGATCAAAAAGACCGCCACCTCCGATTGGATGGACATCGAGAAACAACGTGGTATCTCGGTCTCCACCTCAGTGATGGAATTTGACTACACACCAACAGGCAAAGATGTTGAATACAAAGTCAACATCCTCGATACCCCGGGTCACCAGGACTTTGCCGAGGATACCTTCCGCACACTCACAGCCGTTGACTCTGCCATCATCGTGGTGGATGGCGCCAAGGGTGTGGAGACACAGACGCGTAAGCTGATGACGGTCTGCCGCATGCGTAAGACGCCTGTCATCATCTTTATCAATAAGATGGACCGCGAAGGACGGGATCCCTTTGACCTCCTCGATGAACTGGAACAGGAACTCGAGATCAAGGTGCGTCCGCTCTCATGGCCCATCAACCAGGGCGCGAAGTTCAAGGGGGTGTACAACATCTACGAACAGAAACTGGACCTCTTCACGCCTGATAAACAACGGGTCACGGATAAGGTGGAGATTGATATCAACAGTGCTGACCTCGACAGTCGGGTGGGGGAGGATAATGCCGCTAAACTGCGCGAGGATCTCGAACTGGTGGATGGGGTCTACCCGGAGTTCGATGTGGAGACGTATCGCGCTGCAGAGGTGGCGCCGGTGTTCTTTGGCTCGGCATTGAACAACTTCGGTGTACAGGAACTGCTGAATTGCTTCGTGGAGATTGCGCCCAGTCCTCGGCCTACCAAGGCGGAGGAACGTGAGGTGGAACCTGAGGAGAAGAAGTTCACGGGCTTTATCTTCAAGATCACAGCGAATATCGACCCGAATCATCGCTCTTGCATCGCGTTCTGTAAGGTGTGCAGTGGGAAATTCCAGCGCAACCAACCGTATCTGCATGTCCGTCAGGGCAAGACGATGCGCTTCACCTCGCCCACGCAGTTCATGGCGCAGCGTAAGTCTACCATCGACGAGGCGTGGCCGGGGGATATCGTGGGACTGCCGGATACAGGGGGTATCTTTAAGATCGGGGATACGCTCACCGAGGGGGAACAGCTGCATTTCCGGGGCCTCCCTTCTTTCTCACCGGAACTCTTCAAATACATCGAGAACGATGATCCCATGCGCTCCAAACAACTCCAGAAGGGTATCGACCAACTCATGGATGAGGGTGTGGCGCAGCTCTTCGTCAACCAGTTCAATAACCGGAAGATCATAGGTACCGTGGGTCAGCTGCAGTTTGAGGTGATCCAGTATCGCCTGGAGAATGAGTATAATGCGAAATGTCGCTGGGAACCGGTGCACCTCTATAAGGCTTGTTGGATTGAGAGCGACGATGAAGCGGAACTCGAGAACTTCAAGAAACGTAAATACCAGTACATGGCGAAGGACAAGGAGGGCCGGGATGTCTTCCTCGCTGACTCTGGCTATGTCCTCTCCATGGCCCAGGAGGACTTCAAACACATCCACTTCCACTTCACCTCCGAATTCTGATGACAAGAGAAGAAGATATTCGAAACGCAATAGAGACGATGCGCCGTGGTGGTACCATCCTCTATCCTACAGACACCGTCTGGGGCATTGGCTGCGACGCCACCAACCCCGACGCCGTCCAGCGTGTCTACACCATCAAACAGCGTGATGACTCCAAGGCCCTTATCTGCCTCGTCGACAGCGATGCCCGCCTCCAGCGTTACATCCGCAACGTCCCCGACGTCGCCTGGCAGCTCATCGACAGTGTCACATTGGGGTCAGGACACTTTGTGACATCCGATAGAAATGTCACAAAGTGTCCTGACCCCAATGTGACACGTCCTACGACCTTGATCCTCGATGGTGCCGTCAACCTCGCCCCCAACCTCATTGCCGAGGATGGCAGCATCGGCATCCGCATCACCAACGAACCATTCTCCAAGGAACTCTGCTATCGCTTCCAGAAGGCGATTGTCTCGACCTCTGCGAACATCAGCGGAGAACCGGCTGCACAGAATTACTGTGACATTGATCCGCGCATCTTAGAGGCGGTCGATTATGTCTGCTGGACACGTCGTCAGGAACACAAACCTCACACGCCCTCCAGCATCATCAAACTCAAATCCAATGGCGAAGTCACCATCATCCGTAAGTAACCTACACCGCTTGAACCAGTGGCGGGTCGAGCACGTCAGCGACCGGATGTTCATCCTTATCCTGGCCCTGCTCGTGGGCTTCTTCGCCGCCGTCGCTGCCTTCTCGCTCCATTGGATCATCAACCAGATCGTCTTCCTCCTTACCAGCTCCTTCGAGAAATCCCGGGCCAACTGGCTCTATCTGGTCTACCCGGTCGTGGGTATCTACCTGACCTCGCTCTTTGTCCGGTACATCGTCAAGGACAATATCTCGCATGGCATCACACGCATCCTCTATGCCATCTCATCGAATAAGTCGCGCCTGAAGTCTCATAACACCTGGTCGTCGGTCATTGCCTCGGCCATCACCATTGGCTTTGGTGGTTCGGTGGGAGCAGAGGCTCCGATCGTTCTCACTGGCTCTGCCATCGGTTCCAACCTGGGAAAGATCTTCCACCTCGACCGGAAGACGCTGATGACACTCGTGGGCTGTGGTGCGGCAGGAGCCATCGCCGGCATCTTCAAGGCACCTATCGCAGGACTGGTCTTCACCCTCGAGGTACTGATGATCGATATGACCATGTCGTCTCTCCTGCCCATCCTCGTGTCGTGCGTCACAGCGACTTGCTTCACGTATATCTTCAGTGGCGACGCTGCGCTGTTCACCTTCCACCTCGACAGTGAGTGGTCCATCCAACGTCTCCCGGCCTGTGTCCTCCTGGGCATCTCCTGTGGTCTCATCTCCTTGTATTTCATCCGGATGATGGGTTTCTGCGAGGGGATTTTCGCGAAATACAAGGAGCATCCGCATATCCGCCTGGCCATCGGAGGAACACTGCTCTCCCTGCTGATCTTCTTGTTCCCGGCGCTCTATGGCGAGGGCTATAGCAGCATCAACCTCCTGCTGAATGGACGTACAGAGGCCGACTGGAATCAGATCCTCAACAACTCGCTGTTCTCGGGTCAGGGGAGTCTGGTGCTGGTCTATATTGGTCTGGTATTGCTCACGAAGGTCATTGCCACCTCTGCCACGAATGGGGGAGGGGGCTGTGGCGGTACATTCGCTCCGAGTCTGTTCGTGGGCTGTTTCACGGGATTCCTCTTCTCACGCCTCTGGAATATTCATCAGATAGGGGTCTATATTCCGGAGAAGAACTTCGCGCTGATGGGTATGGCTGGCGTGATGTCGGGGGTGATGCATGCACCGCTCACGGGAATGTTCCTCATCGCGGAACTCACCGGTGGATACAGTCTTCTGGTACCGTTGATGATTGTCTCGGTATGTGCATATCTCACCATCATCATCTTCGAACCGCATAGCATCTATGGCGCGCGCCTGGCCAAGGAGGGAAAACTCATCACGCATCATACGGATCATGCCGTTCTGACGCTCATGAACCTGGATTCGGTCATCGAAAGGGATTACCTGAGTGTCACGCCCGACATGGAACTGGGACAGATTGTCCACAAGATCTCCCGGAGCAATTCGTCGGTGCTCCCGGTATTGGATCCTTCGGGCGTTCTCCTCGGGGAGGTGGAGATCATGAAGATCCGCAACGTGATGTTCCGCACAGAACTCTACCACCATTTCAAGTCCAGTCAACTGATGGTTGAGCCCAAGGCCACGCTCTCGGAGTCCACGCCCATGGCGGAGGTCATGCGTACCTTTGATCGCACACGTGCTGACTGGCTCCCGGTCCTCGATCCCGACGCCCGCCTCCAGGGTTACATCTCCCGCCAGCGTGTCTATACCATGTACCGCAAAATGGTCGCCGACATGTCCGAGGATTAATCTGACAGGGGACAGGTACCTGTCAGAATTTGCGGAACACAATCCTGACAGGTACCTGTCCCCTGTCAGAGTCCCCTGTCAGATTTTTCCCCAGTCAGAACGAGTTAGGGGCCGGCCCCTAAGACCCTGTCCCCACCGCCGGTGGGGTATCTCATCAACCCCAACCCCTTCTTACCGTAAGAAGGGGCTTCAATCTCTTCTCCAAACCTCTTCCCTTTTCAAAGGGACGAGGCTTAACTGACTGCGGGGGAAAACCGCCCTCCGTCAGAGTTTTGGTATGGCTCGCAAAGCCTGTGCCCTACGGGCGAGCCATTCTTTCTTACACCTCTCCCAACCCTCCCCTGAGAGGGAAGGGCTGCTACCGCCCAGGTCTGTCAGAGGCCCTCGGGCAACCTCAACGTCCCTTGGAATACCAGCACGGCAGTTAGGAAACCAAGCCGACCCTTTGATGGGTCGAGCTTACCTTAATGAAAGAGCGACAGGAGGAGCGGTTAAGCCTTTCACCCTATGATTGGGGGAAAGGTTTGGAAAGGGGGTTGAGACCCCTCATTACAGTAAGGAGGGGTAGGGGTGGTTGAGAAACCCCACCTTGGTGGGGACAGGGGTCTGGGGGACGTCCCCCAGCGTGGTCTCAGGGTCTTAGGGGCCGGCCCCTAATTTTCTACCTTTTGCTTCTTTTCGAAAAGAAGAAATTACATCATTTTCTCAATAGCCTGATTACCATTGAGAAAATCCCTCGCAAGCATACGCTTTTTCCCTGCAAGCTGCACCTCCTCGAGCTGGAGAAGCTCACCATTAAGACAAGCGACAAAAAGGGATTTCCCCTCTATGACGATGTCGCCTGCCTCCGCAGAAGACCTCTTCAGATCCGTCTTGGAGGCCCTGTAGATCTTCAATACCGTCTCTTTGTCATCCGAGGCAACGAGCGTGGTCCACGCCCCGGGAACAGGACTCAGTCCACGGATAAAGTCATACACCTGCTTGGCAGACTGATGCCAGTTGATCTCGCAAGTCTCCTTGAATATCTTCGGAGCGGGCTTTAAGATGGATGATGTGTCTTCCTGGGCGATGGAGGCAGGATGCCCATCCGCGGCAAGGATGGCCTCGATGGTCTCCAGACAGATCTCTGCCCCGAGATGCATCAACCCATCATACACATACGCCACATCAGCGGTATCAGGGATGTCGAATGGTTTCTGCAGGATAATCCTGCCGGTATCGATGTCATGATCCAGGAAGAACGTGGTGACACCGGTCTTGGTCTCACCGTTGATGATGGCCCAGTTGATGGGGGCTGCCCCACGATACTGCGGCAACAACGCTGCATGCACATTAAACGTCCCATATTCCGGCATGCCCCAGACCACCTCCGGCAACATTCTGAAAGCCACCACCACCTGTAGGTTCGCCTGGTAACTGCGCAAGGCCTCCACAAACGCCGGGTCTTTCATCTTCTCCGGCTGCATTACGGGGATACCCTGCTCCAGGGCATACTGCTTCACGGCAGAGGGTTGCAACACACTCCCATGTCTTCCTACCGGTTTATCGGGCTGCGTCACCACAGCCACAACCTGATATTGGTGCTCCACCAGAGCCTTCAGCGTTTCCACTGCAAACTCCGGTGTTCCCATAAACACAATCCTTAAATCTTCTTTCTTCATTTTTTAGTACTGGGGTCAGGCCCCGAATTAAAGTTTTTAAAATAAACTTTAGTCTGGGGCCTGACCCCAGTACTAAGTTTTACAACTCCCTGAGGGACTTGATCGTGGCGAGGGGATCGGAAGCCTTGAAGATATAACTGCCACTGACCAGGACATCCACCCCAGCAGCCACCAGCCGGGGAGCAGTCTCTGCCTGGACACCACCGTCCACTTCGATAATGGTTCCCAGGCCCTTGGCGTTGATCATCGCCTTCAGTCGTTTCACCTTGTCGATGGTGTTCTCAATGAATTTCTGTCCCCCGAAGCCCGGGTTCACACTCATCAACAGCACCATCTCGACATCCCCGAGGATATCCTCCAACACCGACACTGGCGTCGAGGGATTCAGGGTCACACCAGCCTTCATACCCGCATTGTGGATCTCCTGGATGGTACGATGCAGATGGACACTGGCCTCGTAGTGCACATTCATCATCATCGCACCGATCTTCGCGGTCTGGGCGATATAACGCTCGGGAGCATTGATCATGTAATGTACGTCGAGGGGTTTCTGACAGGCTTTGGCCACCGCCTCTATCACGGGGAAGCCAAAGGAGAGGTTAGGGACAAACGAACCGTCCATGATGTCGAGGTGGAGCCAGTCGGCCTCACTCTGGTTGATCATGTCGATGTCACGGTCGAGATGCAGGAAATCTGCTGCGAGCAATGATGGAGATACAAGCGCCATAATCCTAATTGGTTAAAATTCTGACATTCAGTTCAGACAGACCTGTGTCTGAGGGTTGTTTTCACTGCGATAGCTGTGGGCTATCTGACGGATAATTTCTAATGACAAAGCACTGGGCTTGAATTCCTCTTGAGTAAAATGCTTCATAGGCAATGAAATGTTTATTTGATACTTGTCTTATCAAACAAACGTAGAAAACCATTTTTTATTATGTCCCAAACAAATTTTTTTCTTCTTTTCGAAAAGAAGCACAAGGAATTCCTTACTTTCTCTGGCGCAGAGAAAGAAGCAAAGAGACATCCACCTATCCCAAGCCCTTCCCTATATGGAAGGGATGTAGCTGACTGCGGGGGAAAACCGCCCTCCGTCAGAATTTTGGTAAGATTCACAAGCTTTCGCCCTACGGGTGAATCTTGAGTTCCTACATCCCCGCTATCGCCGCCCCTTGGAAAGGGGCTCACTTCTGACAGGGGACACTTCTGACAGGGGACAGGTACCTGTCAGGATTGTGTTCCGAAAATTCTGACAGGTACCTGTCCCCTGTCAGAAGCCTCGAAGTTGTAAGCGGTAGCAGCCCTTCCCTTTCAGGGGAGGGTATGGGAGAGGTGTAGGAAAGAATGGCTCGCCCGTAGGGCACAGGCTTTGCGAGCCATACCAAAACTCTGAAAATCATCGGTCACCCGTGATTTTCAGTTAAGCCTTTCACCCTATGATTGGGGGAAAGGTTTGGAAAGGGGGTTGAGACCCCTCATTACAGTAAGGAGGGGTAGGGGTGGTTGAGAAAACCCCACCGACGGTGGGGACAGGGGTCTGGGGGACGTCCCCCAGTGTGCGTGCCTCAGGGTCTTAGAGCCTCGGCCCCTAAAAAATCTATGCGAATTGCAGCTCCACGTGATGCTCCCTCGAGAGCCTTCTCAGATTAATCAGCGCATACCGCATTCTCCCCAGCGACGTATTGATCGAGACCCCCGTCACCTTGGCAATCTCCTTAAACGACATATCCTGGTAATACCGCATATACACCACCTCCCGCTGCACATCAGGCAACGCCTCCATCAACTGCCTGACATCCTTCAGCACCTGCTCATTCACCAGCGCCTTCTCACGGTCAGCCTCCACCACCGCATTCCCACGCAGGTTACCGAGGTCGTTCTCCTTCGGGGCATCCACGATATGCGCGTTCTTCATATCCCGGAACTGGTCGATGATCACATTATGCGCAATCCGCGTCAACCAGAACAGGAACTTCCCGTTGTCCTTATACTTCCCGTCACGCAGTTTCATGATGGCCTTGATAAAGGTCTCCTGAAACAGGTCATTCGCCATCTCCTCATTCTTCACCATACAGAAGATGTAGGAGAACAGCTTGTTCTGCACACGACTTAATAAAACGTCGAAAGCTTTGTTATTACCATCTGCATAAAGCAATGCCAACTGTTCGTCGGACATTTCTTTCCAAGTACTCATACGATTCTAAATTTGTATTGAGTAGCGATGTTTCGATAGGCAATAATCAATTAATGAGTTAATAATTCGGCGACAAAAGTATATAATTTCTTGCAAACAACCAAAAAAATTCCTTAAAATCTTACCTGTTTGCCGTTTTTTTCGTAATTTTGCATCACAAAACCGATTGATATGATGAAACTTTTTGTTCCTGGACGACTCTGTCTCTTTGGCGAACATACCGACTGGGCAGGCCATTATCGCACGATGAATGCCGACATCGCACCGGGTGCAGCCATTGTCACGGGTATCGAACAGGGTATCTATGCCGAGGTGGAGAAATCGAGCATCTTCGAACTCTACAGCACGGCGCCGGATATCAAGGATGTATGGCAGGACTTCTCCTGTCGCATGGATGAACTCGAACTGAAACGCATCGCCAAGAGTGGCTCGTTCTTCTGCTACTGCGCGGGTGTGGCATCTTACATGCTCGAGTGGTACAAGGTGGGGGGCGTCCGCATCAGGATCACGGGCATGACACTGCCCATGAAGAGCGGTCTCTCGAGTTCTGCGGCGATCTGTGTCCTCGTTGCGCGCGCGTTCAATTTATTATATAATCTCAACCTCAACACGCTGGGTGAGATGAACATCGCCTACCTGGGTGAGTTGCGCACGTCCAGTCGTTGTGGACGTCTCGACCAGGCTTGTGCCTTCGGTGTCAAACCCAACCTCATGACCTTCGATGGCGATGAGATCGAGGTGCGCTCGCTGAATGTCAAGAAACATCTCTACTGGGTCTTCGCGGACCTCTGTGCGGAGAAGGATACCATCAAGATCCTCTCTGACCTCAACAAGGCCTATCCCTTCCCGAACAGTGATGCGGAACGCGCGGAACATGAGGCGCTGGGTGAGAAAAACCTCGATCTGGTCAATCGCGCCATCAAGTGCATGGCGGAGGGCGATGCCGAGGGACTGGGACGCTTGATGACGGAGGCTGAGGCGCTCTTCGATGCACAGGTGGCACCGATGTCGGAGGCACTCTATGCGCCCAAACTCCACCAGGTACTGCAGGATCCCGCCATCCAACCGATGGTATGGGGTGGCAAGGGCGTAGGCTCGCATGGCGATGGCTCGGTACAGTTCCTGGCGCGCAGTGAGGAGGACCAGCAGAAACTGGTGGCCTACCTCAACGACAAGGGCCTGAAGGCGTATTCCCTCACCCTCAAACCGGTACACACGGTCCGCAAGGCCATCATCCCTGTGGCGGGCTTTGGCACGCGACTCTACCCGGCAACCCGTGCACTGAAGAAGGATTTCTTCCCGATGCCTTGTCCCGATGGGATGGTGCGTCCGGTGATCCTGATCTTGCTCGAGGAACTCATCCAGAGCGGCATCGAGGAGATCTGTCTGGTACTGGGCTCGGAGGAGGAACGCCAGCAGTATGCGGACTATTTTGAAAAACCGCTCTCCGACGAACATCTCAGTAAACTGAATGCGGAGGCCAAGGAACAGGAGACGCGCATCCTGGACATCGGAAAACACCTGCATTATGTCTACCAACGGGAGAAACGGGGCTTTGGCCACGCGGTCTACCAGGCAGCGCAGTTTGCGGGTAACGAACCGGTCCTGCTGCTCCTGGGCGACACACTCTACCGCAGCGACAGCAACAAACCCTGTGCCCTGCAGATGGTCGAGGAGTACGAGCGTTATAATTCGCTGATGGTGTCCATCCATCCCGTTCCGCTTGCGGAGGTGAGCCATTATGGCATCCTCTCGGGCGTCTGGGAGGACAAGGATCACACCATCCTCAACGTGGCTGTCATGAACGAGAAACCCAAGGCCAGCTATGCCGAGGAATTCCTGGGGGTACGTAATAAAAATGGTGTGAAAGAATTTTACAGTGTCTTCGGACAGTATATCCTTACGCCGGAGGTCTTTGCACAACTCCATGAGGACATCATGCAGAAGGAGATCGAGGGTGATCATGTCACCGAGATCGAACTGACTTCTGCCCTCGAGGCGGTCCGTCAGCGTTCTGGCATGATGGGTGTCCGTCTTCAGGGTCGTATGTACGACATGGGCAACCCCCACGCCCTCATCCGCGCCGTCCAGGAGTTCGCACTGGGGTCTGGCCCAAACGCCCAGCCTCTCTGAGGCTCAGCGGAGGGGCCTGACCCCAGTGCGAACTCCCCCTGCCTCTTTTTGAGGCTCAGCGGAGGGGCCTGACCCCAGTGCAAACTCCCTCGGAGGCCATCTGTGTGACATTTAAATAATTCTCTGTGAGCGAAACAAAATCTTCCGAACAACTCTGGTACACCCTTGCCTGCACCACCACCCGTCGCGAACTCAAAGTCCGTGACGATGCCCGCCGTTATGGCCTCCGTTCCTTCGTACCCCTCAAATACGAAGTCAAACAGATCCGTGGCCACGAACAACGCCTTCTGGTCCCCGTCCTCTCCCGATACATCTTCGTCAAAGGCACCCTCGAAGAGGTACAGGACTACATCGCCAACGCCCATTACATCGTCTACCTCCAACGCTCCACCTTCTCCAACTACCGGGAGTACCTCACGGTCCCCACGAAGATCATGGAGGACTTCATCGCCATCACGGAACACAATGAGGAGCACATCACTTATTTCCAGCCTCAGGAGATCCGCCTGAACGTTGGCGACCAGGTTCGTATCAAGGGTGGTATCTACGATGGTCGTGAGGGTGTCATCATGCGCATCAAGGGCAAGCGCAATCGTCATCTTGTGGTTCAGATCCCAGGCGTCCTCATCGCCGCCATCGAGATCTCCTCCGACATGATCGACCTCCTCGCACTGGGGTCTGGCCCAAACGCCCTCGCACTGGGGTCTGGCCCAAACGCACAGTCTCGAAGAGACTTAGCGGAGGGGCCTGACCCCAGCGCGAGGGACCGTGCCTCCCGCCCCTCCAAAAATCCTGACATTGACAAAAAACTCCTCTTCGATCTCGCCCACCGCATTCTCTTCGAGATCTCCGACAAATACCAGCACGAGCACGAGTACAATCTCCTCCTCACTGAGCTTCGTCGCACCCAGGCCCGTCTCCTGACCTTCCGTGGTTACACTCCCGCCACCGAGGCCGAGCTCGCCCTTCCCCTCTACCTCGCCGACTTCGCATTGGGGTCTGGCCCAAACGCCCAGCCTCTCAGAGGCTCAGCGGAGGGGCCTGACCCCAGTGCAAAGTCTTCCTCCCTTCGAGGCTCAGCGGAGGGGCCTGACCCCAGTGCGAAGTCGCCTAGTGCCCCCTCGCTCTCTGAGTCCCGTCTCCGCAAGGCCATCCTCGCCCTCAAACCCTCTTCTCTTCTCCGGGCGAAGTGCCTTCTCTATCTTTCCGTCCTTTCCAAGGATCCCGTTCTCCTCGACGAGCTCAACGCCCTCTTCGCCACCTGGCGCAAATCCCCCCTCTCCCCCCACCAGCGCTCCCTCCTCGAAGAATTCTCTTTCCTCACCTCCTGACATTTTTCTTCTTTTCGAAAAGAAGCAAAAGGTGATTCTTACTTTCTCTGGCGCAGAGAAAGAAGCAAAGAGACATCCACCTATCCCAAGCCCTTCCCTATATGGAAGGGATGTAGCTGCCTCCGGGGGAAAACCGCCCTCCGTCAGGGTTTTCGTAAGATTCACAAGCTTTCGCCCTACGGGTGAATCTTGAGTTCCTACACCTCTCCCAACCCTCCCCTGAGAGGGAAGGGCTGCTGCCGCTTACAACTTCGAGGCTTCTGACAGGGGACAGGTACCTGTCAGGATTGTGTTCCGAAAATTCTGACAGGTACCTGTCCCCTGTCAGAACGAGCATATGGCGTCTCTTTTCTCAGTGAGCCCCTTTTCAAGGGGCGGCGACAGCGGGGATGTAGGAAAGAATGGCTCGCCCGTAGGGCACAGGCTTTGCGAGCCATACCAAAACTCTGAAAATCGTCGGTTTCCGTGATTTTCAGTTAAGCCCCTTCCCTGGAGAGGGAAAGGGGTTGGGGTAAAGGTTGAGACCCCTCATTACAGTAAGGAGGGGTAGGGGTGGTTGAGATACCCCACCTT
>JAEEGH010012022.1_pt1 | contig 19535 bp, 18 predicted proteins | sample 9134181 | NCBI WGS metagenome assembly JAEEGH01 (sample SAMN16246544, study PRJNA631951) | gut metagenome | biome: gut microbiome; feature: rumen; material: DP-attached | host: Bos | place: Iran: Karaj | collected 2018-10 | reverse complement strand
TCCTCACTCCCCAGAAGTACAATGATGCCATCAAGATTATTTTCGCGCTTGCTGGGATTACGAGGAATGTTGAGGTGCTGAATACCCTCACTAATGAGTTTGAGATACATCCCATTAACGAAATAGCGTCAAGTCACCTTGCCAGACGTACTTTCATTGGTAATGCCTATTTTAAAGTTACCGATCCCAACCTAATAGGAAAGATGTCTGGTCACGTAGATGGCTCCAGAGCGTTCAAGCGATACCGCAAGATTGAGGACGAGACGCTGAAGAATGTGATAGATCTTATAGGCTAAGGTTCAATCGTCTTCGGTTTTCTTCACTTTTGCCAACATTTCTCCCCACTTGAGAAGTGATTGTACCATCTGTCCCTTCTTTTCTTGAACAGATAATTGTTCCCTCAACTGAGTATACCAAAGATAAAGCATCTTATCACTGGTAGATAATTTCTCAAATTGTTCTTCATCCATCGTCTCTGGGGAAAAACCTTTTTCATTTTTCCATTGTCCAAGAACTTCAAGCGAACTCCTTAAAAACTCTCGATATTGGGCATTTTCCACTGCCAACTCTTCATTCCGCTTTAGTAAGGATGCCCATCCATCAGCCTTACTTTCCTCTTGGTCATTAGTATATTGATAGAAGTCTTGAAAGAAATTATAGTTGAGGATGCGAGAGATATTCAGCAGTTTTTGAGTATCAAAAGACTCTTTCCTTATAAGCCTGCTTACTTCGGCGGGCGTTACATTCAGTATCGTTGCAAACTGTGTCTGAGTCATCTTCAGTTCTTTTAGTCTTTCCTCTATATGCTTGCCTATCTGAGGAGAAACTAAGGTAAATGGTTTATTTTCTTGAACATCGCCAGAGATGTCTGCAAAAAAATTATGGTTTAGCTTTTTACTAATTTCCAATAACAAGCTGGTATCCATGCTATCCCGTTTTAGCAACCGATTAACATTAGAGGTCGCCATGCTCAACTCTCTTGCCAGATGAGCTTGTGGGATATTACTCTTTTTCAGAAAACTGATAACAAGATTACCCGCATGAAAATCCGATAGCTTAATAGTGGGCATACCTATATTTGTTAAAAGTTACTAATATTGATAACATTTTATTATCGTTCTTGTTGATATTTTAATAAATATGATTATCTTTGCACCCAGATAACAGATCTAAATCCGAAATCACAGGTGCTGGAGTCATTATCTCTGGCTGCAAAATTACAAAAAATTGATAATATATACAAATTAAAATACATAAAAATGATGAGAACGAATGAAAATAGTCAAAACGCAACATCCAACACAGTCTGTATGGATGCTAATTTCGAGCAGCAGCTACTGGCAAACCAGTTGGTTTCCGAGGTGCACAGGACTCCTGGGCACGTGTCCTTCACATTTACCGATGTCGGTGTGTTAGCCTTTGCAAAGGCTATGCAGTTGGCCGCGATGGAAGAGCGTTTAGCAATGCAGGATTCTCCCGGTAATCTTTTCCCTGACAATGATGGCTCGCTTGTAACTAAGAAAGAAGCTATGACGGGTTTTAAGGTCAGTCATACCACACTCTGGAAGTGGCAGAAATCGGGTTATCTGGTTCCAATAAAGGTCGGTAAGCGCGTGTACTATAAGCGGTCAGACATAGAACAACTCACGAAATAGTAGCAGGAATTAAAGAATATGTATTCGATTACAGACTTTATCAATGACGAACTGTTACCAAAGGTACTTGATAACATGGATACAGTATTTCCTAAAAGAAAATGGACTCTCAAAGGTAAGAGATGGAGCAGTCCATTTCATACCGACGGAACTGCGTCTCAGTCTGGTGCCCGTGAGAGGTCATATATCGTCACCGACTCAAAATACCGTTTCAGAGTTGGTGAGACGGATGACGGGCAGAGTATGGGGCTTATTGATTATGCCTTGATCTATCATGGTCATCCGGCTGGTGCGAAAGGTGATGTCCTCATGAGCACCTTGAAGGAACTTTGTTCCAAAGTGAATTTGGAGCTGCCATCATTGGACAGCGAGGAATACGAGAAGTTTAAGGCTCATCAGGAGCGTGTAGAACGGCTTTACGGGCTGATGGTTAAGTCACTTTTCGAAGAGGAAGGCAAAGAGGTTCTTACCTATCTTACCGATGTCAGAGGTTACTCTGTCGAGTTGATAAAGAAAATGGGGCTTGGTTTCATCTCCCAGGCTATGGCTGACACTATTAATAAGGAGAAACTACCTTTATCCTATAATCCTTCGGCGGTAGCCGGTATAGAGAAGGGTGTTAAGAATAGTATTCCCTATGGTGTCGGACGTACCCATCAGTTGGTAGTCCCCTTTATTTCTAACGGTCATATCAGAGGCTTTAAGTTCCGACTTGTTAAGCCTCACAACAACAAGGATGGTAAACCTTTAGATAAGTATTACAACAACTTTGGACTACCAAAGGCGATGTACCTCTTTGGCTTCAAGGGCTTTCATCTTAGTGGCGACAAGGTGAAAGACTTGGATATGACCATCGTGGAAGGAGAATTGGATGCGCTGCATGCACAGGCTTTGGGCCTGGAGAATGTAGTGGCCGCTGCTGGAGGCTCCTTCAACGAGAAGGTCATAGATGAAGCCAAGAAAAAGGGAGTGGTAAGGGTGACTTTGTTGTATGACACCGAAGATAGTGAGGAAAAACAGGAATCCACTTATGGTAAAGTCGAGAAAGGCATAGAGAAGATCCGTGGTGCCGGTCTTACTGCGTTCTTTGCTGCCCTACCCTCTGAGGAAGGTAAGAAGATGGATGTTGACGAATATCTGAAGACTCATTCCATTGATGATCTGAGGAACATCATCAATGATGCCATTCCAGCATCATATTACCTGTTTGAACGTCGCCTGATGTCGGCTATGGAAAGACAGGAGTCGGACGGCAAGCTGACATCAAAGAACCTTGACGAGTTCAAGAGACAGTCAATCCAGATAGCCAACTCCGTATATACTACGCCCTTGGAGCGTGAGATGATATTTAGAAAATTCTCCGAAGTGACCGATGAACAAATCAGCAAGGAGGTGATAAAGGAAGAGGCAAACATCATTGACTCTGCCACTCGCGAGAAAAACAATCAGCTCCTTTGTGTGAACAAAGTTCAGAACTTGCTTGACACTGTCAAGCGCGTAGGCTATAAGCTGGCAATAGATGATATCGACACTCTTGGCGCTGAAGTCAGGAAGTCCATGAGAGTCAACAACCTTGTGGATTACCTTGAAGACGACACTGACGAGATATTTGAAAGTTATAAGCAGGACTTGAAAGTTGTCAGTACGGATCTGGAGTTGTTTGACAACTTCGGCGGGAAATTTCGGTTTGTAATGCCGCCTGGTATTACAACTATAGCTGCGCATACTGGTCATGGCAAAAGTAAGGTGATGCAGCATTTCGCCATCAATGAAGCATTAAAGAATGATGACGGATGCGTAGTTTACATTCCGTATGAGGAAAGTAAGAAACAGGTCATAGCCAACATGATGAATGTGTATGCCGATGTGGAGCTGACGAAGAAGACAGCGCGACACGGCAATATGCAGACCATCCTTGAATACCTACATAACAACAGTACCAAGTTCATGAAGGTCGATGCTATCGTTCCCTTCCAGCGTAAGGTAGCAGAGTTCAAAGAGCTGCTTCACCGGCGCAGGATAAAGATAATAAAGCCTGAAACTCCTTACATTAGCGAGCTTAAGACTATTCTCAATTCTATCATGGCACAACGTGAGATAAAAATCAAGTGTGTCTTTATTGATTATATTCAGGAATTGTATATTGAGAATACGAAAGCTCAGCGTGCTGACGAACTAAAGGAAGTCATGGTAGAACTTGACATGTTCTCACAGCGTAATAACATTCCTGTTATCGTGGCAGCACAGTTAAAGCGTGAGACCGCTGATACACCTCTGATGCTTACGAACCAATGTATTGCCGACTCCAGCTGGATTGAGCGCAAGTCAAGTGAGATTATTATTATTTGGAGTAACAAGGAAAAGTGTAAGAATGACCCCAAAGGTCAGCTTACCAAAAAGGCCAATGAAGAAATACCTGGATTGGATCTCGGTACTGGAGGAAAGATTTTCTTCATCCAGACTAAATCCCGCTTCAATCCTGTCGGTACTACCGCAATACTTCCCATAAACGGTAACACGGGAGAAATTAAAGGAAACTATGTCGCGGAAGATTCACAGCAAGAATTTGAATTTGAGAATGATGTGGTAGAAGATAAAAAAGAATATAGACCATTTTAAGAAATAGTCATGTCAAGAAAAGAGAAGGGCGTAGAGGTTTCTCCTGCAGGGCCTGTTACTAAGACATCCGAGGGAAAAGAGCTTAAAAGGAAAATTCCTAAAGCTCTTATGGGTGGCAGCAAAGAGATTTGCCGTCCTCATTATTATGGTATTTATACTAATGCGGCTCAGATAAACGGTTCCAGAAGGAAACCCCAGCTGCTCTTCAACAAACTTGACAAAGACACTCAAGCTCAATATGAAGCCTTAGCAAGAAAAATGAACGTAAGTGAGACTGTAAGTATGTATAATACTCACGGAGAACAAATCATTCTTGATAAGACAAAAAGGTTCATCATAATGGTTCTTTTGGAAATGTATAACGAACAGGTGATAAACAATTCCGACTTTAACGACCCAAATTTCATGATGGACAAAAGTGGGCATTTTGGCCGGATTTACACAACGGCATATGGACTTGCATGTAGAATTTACAATACCAATAAGCCAGGAACAAAGGCTGATGCTATAATGAAGCACATCCGTCAACTTGCAGGAATAAAAACATCCAAAGATGATGATCCTAATAAATGGCGGGGAATGCTTGTTTACAAAGCGCCTAATAGTAGAACAGGTGAAATCGAAACAACTATGATGTATGATTATCTAATTACTCTTGGAGCTACAATTAACAAACGGGAAGCGTTCGGTTTCATAAAGTTGCATGAAGCATTCTTAGCAAATATTTCTAAGGTATATATCCATTCATTACCGACGTCCTTCAAACTGGCGGAATATTACAAATACAGGATACCACCACAGTCAGCTATCACTCTCGACCAAATGCTAAAACGAGCTGGCAGCATGGGGAATAGGTATTTAAAAATATACGTGTCCCTTTTATATGAAACTCTGGCACACGAACGATATACATGCAGGAACTATGCTGCCTGTGAGAAAATAGCATTAGATGCTATCAAAGCATGTGAATATACTGGAATTCTAATGAGTTACAAAGTGATAGACGGAGCAACGGGTGAAAGAATGTATGAGTTGGAGATCAACAAAGACTTTTTTCCAAGAAAACAGGATGTTACAAGTATTGTTAAATAATATATGTATGGTTAATCTGAGTTTATTTTCTATAGACGTCTTGGGGAGCAGATACCCCAAAAGAATGCGCAAACACAGTGTTAATATCCCCCCAAAATGCGCAGATACCCCAAGTAAATGCGCAGGAATCAAATTAATACCCCACAAAAATGCGCAGATACCCCAAAGGAATGCGCAAATGGTTGCCGTAACCATTTACACCCCAATAACTTATGTTCTATTTATAGAAAACGAAATAATTTATATAATACTTAGTAATAAACTAAGTAATTATAGAAATACAGAAACAGCCGCCCAAAATTTTGGGGATTTTGGGGGCTGTTTCCTCGCGGCGGTTTCGGACGTTATGAAGAGACTTTCTTTGATATCAACACTTAAGAAATCATTAAAATGAGGTTTAAAAAACAACATTGTATGTCGAAGACAATTGATCAATTGAAAGAGCAGACGGCACAGTACGCTATTGAGCATATCACTGGTAGGGGTATGTACACAGGTATTACCAGTCTCCGTGATTCATTCAACGAGCTGTGCGAGGCCATGAATGCCAACGAGTTCAATCCAGATGATCTCAGCTTTGAGATAGAAAATCTGGCTGAGAACTTGAAAAAGGAGCCTTGGGTTTCTGAGATAGCTGGTAAGGGTAGCATGATAACATTGCCAATGGAGGATATTGACCTTATTGTGAATAATTTCATCTGTGAATACTGGCTGATGCGTCCAGAAGAGGTCACTATGAAGCATGTGGCCGATGTTCTGAAGGTGGCAGACCCACTCAGTCACCGCCATCTTGTAGGCCAGAAGATTGCCGCTAACTGTATTCACGCGCTCGACAAGGAGCAACTGCAGCGTCTCGATGGAATACTGAGAGACATTGAAATGAATCCTAAAATTAGTTATATACAATCAATTAGTTAATTTAGTGCTATTATGGCAAAAATTATTGTTATATCAAATTCAAAGGGCGGTACAGGAAAGAGTACGCTCTGTATGCAGTTCGCAAATTATTTAGCATCCCAAGGCAAAAAAGTTAGTGTTCTTGATTGCGACGAAGGTCAGTCTGTTGTGGAACTCCGTCAGATGGAACTCCGTCAGAGTGAAGACGCAATCATTCCCTGGGAAGTTTACAATGCCACCTCTAACTCTCGTACTTTCGTTGAGAGAGCGAGAACCATGGGAGATGTATATGTTCTTGTTGATTGTCCGGGTTCTCTAAACCCCAATCTCCTACCCTTTTTCCAGAATGCAGATGCGATTATTATACCTTTCCGATATGACGATGTCGTTGTGTTACGTACTATGACTTTTGTGAAGGTTCTCAATGCAGCCTGTATAACTGCAAAGAAGTTATTCTTGCCTAACTATATTGACGTCCGCGTCAAGAATCCCAACGAAGAGTCAATACGAGAAATGTTTCGCAAGGTCGGGTCGATTCTTCCTCGAATCAAGCAGGGCGTGGCCATACAAAGAGTATCTACTCTGAGACCTATTGATACATATCAGCATAAGGCAATTATGTACACTATTGAAGAGGTACTAAAAGCGGTTAATCCTTAGTTCAATGAGTGCATTCAGTATAATTAGTGGCATAAACACTTTTATTTAATTCAACTAAAGTAGTTCAATTAGTTAATAGCAATATGGCAAAGAATGATAACAAGTCAGCATTGTCAACAAGTACGTTTGGCGAAATAAATACAGACAAAGCACCAGAGCAGATGGGACTCGAGTCTCTTGGTATAAAAAATCGCTCCACAAAGGGTGCAGCGGCTGGTTGCAAGCCTGGATCTATTAGGCATACATACGTTATGCCATTAGAAATGATAAGCAAACTAAAAGCCATTGCTGGTTATTTCGGGAAGCCAGAAGTAGGAATAGTATTGGAGATCCTTCAAAAGGGTATAGCTGACTACGAGGCCCTGTATGGTTCTTGTGTATCAGACATTAACAGAGGTAATAGTTAATTTAGTAACAATAGTTATATTAGTTCAATTAGTTAATTTATTAAGAAATAGACATGAGCAAACAAGTTAAGATTAAAGTTGATGCTGTCGCGTTTGAATATAGCAGCAAGATATGGGCAGCAATCACTGGTATTGACCCTCCTAAGGTAACTCTCAGGCTCTCTAAAGGTGAAGGATTACCAAACAAAGAGGATGCTGCTATAGTAGCCAAGTTAGACCAGTTATTAATTGCTATTGAGGATTTCAAACCTTTAACACTCATGAACGGCGAAGATGGGGCCACCTATCGTAGCCAGATTGCAATGTGGCATAAACATCTGTTATCTATTAAGAAGAAGTTGAAGAAGCAGGCCAAGCCAAAATATCTGGTTGACGTTGTGAACGACATTCTAAAGGAGTCAAAGTCAAAACTTCGCTGTTCTCTTCTTATCTTAACCAAGTGCCTACACATCTTAGGCGAACAGGGTCTGTCTCCAGAGTCTATAGCTTCAACCATTATGGACAATGAAAGTACAGACTGGGAGAAGTTGCCTGTTCCGCTCAATTTGGTAAAGAAGACGTTAATGATCCATTGTACTAAGACTTCTGGACAAAAAGCTTCTGAGCAAGAGAATAAGGAAGCGAGTATCCATAAAAAGCCCACTCTTACAGAACAAGTTGAGAAGATATATATGTTCCCTTACTCTTGTCAGGTGCAGGCGGACAATACGGAGCTGAATAACAGAATCAATAACGACTTGAATGTCATAGAAGAATATGTCAAGTGGGCAAGAGAGTCAGCGATATATCAGCTTGATGATGTCTATAAAGCTAAGTTTGACGTTTTCCGCTCCAGATTACAGACATTGCCTCAGAAGAATGCCGATAAGAATACAGAAGAAACACATTGTACACCAACTAAAGAACAGCGGAATAACACCCCGCTCGAAGTCGCTCTTGAGAAGCGTAAAAAGATGGAGGTCTTAACTGAGGACGATCAGCTTGCAATGCTTAAAGAGCGCCAATGTCCAAGATGCGGTAGTACGATAGAACAGGCAACGAATTTGAAGGGGGTGGCATACCTACGTTGTAATACCTGTAAATACTATGCAGGAATTGAGAATGGACAACCCTATGTGAACAGAGAGCACCTCGACGGAGTAACACCGATACGCCATGACAGTTAGGCCGAAACGCGACAAGCAGAAATCTACACACCCGTGGGTAATCAAGACTTGTTTTCAGGGCCCGAAAACGTCTTGCAAAATTCACCTTTAAAGGTAAATTTCGGATCAGAGTACTCGCAAGCTCGCACCTCTTTTCATAGTAGAAAAAACTAAAGTGAAATAATTATGGTAGACAAAAGTAAATCTGGATATATCAAGAAAAGTCGTGGAAGAAAAAAGTCTTCTGACGGCTTTAAGGAGAATGTGCGCAAGGCACACAAAATCTACTTCAAGGATGATGAATGGAAAACCATAACAAGCAAGGCAAATGCACTTGACATGGAACGTTCAGTTTATGTCCGCGAAGTTTCTCTCGGTTATAAGCCCGTCACACCTGACAGAGAATTCCGTCGTGAGTTGATGGCAGTGCGTGATGACTTGAAGAAGTTTTTTGCTTTCATCTCTGCACAACGTTGGACACAAGATGAACGCATGAAAAAACTATGGGATATCGGTTTTCTTCAAACTTGGTCTAAAGGCATTATGAATGAACTTGAATTTTTAAATAAATGGATAAGAAGGTTTTAATATGGCAACAGCAGTAGGACGAAGTATTTCGCATGGAAAAGCGTACACAGAATACTCACAGAAAAAGGATGAGAATGGCATTCCGACAGCAGAGTTTGTGGGGGCAAAGAATATGGTCGGGAACATTGACCTTATCTTCGAGCCGACACAGCTTGATGATCTGTGGTTAGAACTGCAAGAGGCAGGTAGAGATTATGTCCGTAAAGGTAAGGATGTAACACATGACACTATTGTTATAGAGTTTTCACCATCGACTGAAGAGTCTACCGGATGGACTCTCGATGATTGGATGAAGGCAGCCGAGGAACTCATTGACAACATCGATGACATTCAGCTATACAAGCAGAGACGAGACCCCAAGACCAAGGACTGGATCCGTGACGAGAACGGTGAACCGGTGAAGTTTCCTGTACCCAAAACCAACTTAAAGAACAGCAAGTGGTTTGCATTTCTGCATAGGGATTCCAAAAGCGGAATTCTCCATCTTCACATAACAATATCTCGCTATACTGAGGACAATCAGCTTAACTGCGATACTGACATTGCCAAGAAGACTGCTCAAGCATGCGAGAGACTTAATGTAAGTCGTGGATGGACGAAGGCGAAGGACATTCAGGCCGCACACATTGAGGAAATCAATAATGTCATCAACTCCATTATGGAAGAACTTAACGGCAATGATATCGATCTACCTGACTTCAAATCCAAGGTAGAAGCACAGACATTCAAGGACTACAAAGGTCATGAACGACACTATGAGCTTCAGTACCACCATGACAAGAACGGGAAAGTCGATGGTTATTCCGTCAAACGGGGTAACAGTGTTTATACTGCTAACCAGCTCGGCCAGAAGGTAGCGAACATCACAGCAGACCGCAAGGAAGAAATCAAGGATGCTATCTATGATGTGCTGCGTAAGATGGACACACCGAAATTCGATTGGATGAAGTTTAAAGCAATGATGGAGTCCTCGGGCCGTTATCAACTTGAACTGATACGCGATTCCAAGGATGACGTTGTCAGGTACAACGTCAAATGCGGTGGCAGGATATATAACGCTTCTCAGATTGGTGCGAATGTCACGGCATTGAAGATTTTACGTGAATATGAGCGCATCAAGCGGGAACAGGAAAAACTTAGGCAACAGGCAACAGCCCAGGACAAACTCGTGGCAAAAACAGAACAGACGAAACAGCCTGTTACAAAGAACTCTGCATTGCCAAAATCCACCTCACAGGAATCGGCAATCCAGTCTCCTGTGATAATGCATGAACCTACTCAGGGCGAACAGGAACGCAGGTCTGCTATCGACAAGACATTGGATGTATTGCAGAAGTTTGCCAAGTCTACCTTTAATGTGTTAGATGGTGATGAACGTGCCGATATAATACCAGGAATCATTGCGAATGCCATTAACAAGGGCTTTGCAACCAATACAGAGTCAGGCCTGGAGTTGTCTGCACGTGATCTGTTGAGAGCCTTCGACGAAAAGGCTGTTGATGGAGCATTGTCGGCTATTGCTCTATTTCCAATTCCTTCTTATGTGCCATCTGCTGGTGGTGTTGGAGGTGGTGGCAACAATGATCTACCGAAGAAGAAGGATGATGAATGGGAGTGGTGGAAGAAAAATGTCTTTCATGGAAGACGTAGCGGATGGAAACGGTAATAATAAATAATATCTATGGCAGAAAACAGAAACATGTACGGCGGACATGATGTTAGCGGTTATGTACCGCCAACATCAAATGCATTGCCATCGGAAAATCCTGATCAGGCACCAGATCTTAATATGGAGTATCTGGAGAAAGTCTCTTCAATTCTTGACAGAATGGAGAAAATGGAAGCTTTTGTTGCCTGTGATGATAAGCGAAGAAAGGCCTATGAGGAACAGCGGACTGCGGACATCAATGCTCTTAGAATTGCCGCCCATGACATAACAGAGGTTAAAAATAAGATCTGGGAGGCAGGCAGCAACACTGACGACATGCTGAAGGATATATCAGAACTTAAAAAACAGGGTGTTGGTTTGTCGGCATCAGCCATGGAAATTCTGCAGGATGCAGGAGGCTCCATCAAGAAGGAAATGGAAGAGTACCTGGAAGGAGATTTTGTCGGACAGGTTGATGCCCATATGGACGGTCTGAAGAATAAGGTTGAGACTATCGAGGCTACTCACAGGCAGGCACTTGACAAACTGAAGCATGAATACGAAGAGAGCATCAACACACTTGAAAGTAAACAAGGTAAGTTGCTTGCTCAGGCCATCGAGGAACAAAATCGCATCATTATACCTTCTATGCCGTTCTGGTCAATAATTTGCATTTTAGGGACAACTGTCCTCTGTGGATTCATGTGCTGGTTTAAGTTCTGGAAAACACCTGACAATGATGAAACAATGACTTATATGACCGTTGCTGTTATCGTAGAAGTCATATATTATGGGATGATGGCTTGGAACCACTTCACAGACAGCGAAAAACGAAAGAAGGGAAAAGCGAATGTGTTCAGTGTGACATTATCAGAAGCCATATACATTATATTAATGGCATTTGCTTCGATAGCATATATCGTGTGGTCGCAGTTGGATGTTATCGGTGGTAGAAAACTGCTGATATACCTCTTACCTATAGTATTCGCATCCAATTTCATCTGGCTGCTTTTACGGGCGTTAGCATACGGAGTGTTTCGGAAAGATTGATCAATCTATATTATAGACCATTTCTATTTCCCTAACCTGTGAAATGAACATTTTTTGATACAATCAGAGTGCTAAGAGGTGTACCAAAAGAACGGCATCCGACTTATGCGAACACATATTTGCACATAAAAATATCATAAAAGATTAGTGTAAATTGTCTGAAAACGTGGTAAAATCGTTAACTATGAACGCCTTTTCAAGCTACGATTCCTTGTCATCCTGTCCATGTATCCAAACCATTGTCATCATAAACAACGAGAAATATTGAATACTGCAAAGATGCAAATTTTCTTCGTATTTTCTGCCACTTTTGGCTCGACCTGCTGTTTTATAGGGTCCATTTTGTAGATTTTCACCTCCAGAGACCTTATTTACAATTATAATTCGTATATTTGCATCGTGTTTCGTAAGATGCACAAGACATAGTAGGCTCTACATTCCCAATCACCACCTCGGACAAAAAGAGCCAAACTCCATTAAGAGCGTCGGCGCATAGTGCGCAGGCGTTTCAACGGATGGAGTGGCTTGTGGTGAGCCGGGAATGCGTAGAAATGGCCTGCGCATTTCAGTTTTTACAAACTTAAAACGTAAACGGATGAAGAAAATTTTAGCGACATTGGCTTCGACATTAGTTTTTGGTAGCGTAAATGCTCAGACTCCAACAGATTCTGTAGGGCTGTTTGCTATCCATAATGATGTGGCTACAAGAATAGACAAGATTACCCACACAGGAATAAAAGGTAGTGGTGGTTTGGCTTCGATGGCTACATTCGGAGTAGCCAAGATTAAGTCTAAGTTAGAGTTCAAGGGAGCAACGAGCGAACACCAATTTGAGGGAACGGCAACCCTGCGCATGTATTTTGGCAATCCGTCACCACAGCAGATGATGAACCTGTACATGTTTACTCCGACATATAGTATCAAGAATTTTGATGTTGCACGGTTTGATGTAAAGAAAGGCAAGCGATTGCTTACTGGCGTAACGGCATCTATTACAGGTTCCTCCGTCGGTGTTGCATCAGCTGAGGACATACAGATAGAGACAAAAGAACTGCGTAGTGGAGTTTACGATGTAACTATTAAAGGCAAGCCAGGCGAATATTGTCTAATGTTTACGGCAAACGGAACTGGTGGCTTTGGAGGTGTTTTCGACTTTACAATCAAATAAAAAAGAATAGAAGGATGCAAGCAAACAACTGTTTTATCCAAGAAAGTTCTGATGGCTCCAAGATAATAACAGATATTTCTATAATCAATATCGAACAACTATGAAGAGAATATTATCGTCTTTGACATTCGTCTTGTCTTTTGCATGTGCCTTTGCACAAGAGCCTGTCCTTTCTTTTGAGGGCGAACTATATTTCATTCCTGGTTCTATGACGAAGGATGGAGAGGCTTTCTTAGTCTCTGTCAAGAGTTCTGACAATAGTGGTTTTACCATATATGATGGAAATTTCAATATTGTACGTGAGTTTTCTGACCCGACAGCAGGACAACCATATCAGCAGCGTGTGGTTACGAAGACCCGTATATATGACCCAAGCGAGGACGGGTGGGGGACAACAACCCGCGCTGCCTCTGATGAATGGACGGTAACAGACGATCAGACATACGACTACACTACAAGCTCTTCAATTGAGCATTTTGAAATGTATTCTGACAACAACAACTATCATTCAAGAGGTGTTTATGTAACGCAGACATTGTTTGATAATGATGAAGAGTTTGAATATATTCACCGCAAACGAACAATTATTCCCATCACCACAAATTATTCCGATTATGCCAACGAACATTCTACTGGAGGTGATGCCGTGATTGTTAATCCTTCATGGGGAGATGAGAAAATAGATTCACTCATGAATGCGACCGGAGCTGATGCCATTGATTGGTTCTGGGACGAAGCAACTGGAAAGCGACTTATTCGCTTATATAAGCATGAGACTTATGGTGGAGTATTTAATGAAGGCATTGAGATTGTCTCGTTAGACGGAACAGTCAAAGCCAGCATTCCTGGCATAGATTACATTTCTTCTGCCTACTATTTCAGAGGCAAATGCTATGTTCAAGGCTACAGCAACAGCGATAATACCCGTCCCTTATATCTGTTAGGCAACGGCACTACAGGCATCAGGGAACTGAGCCGCGAGAAGGCTTCCCTCTCTATAAATAGAGCAGGCAACAACCTCGTAGTTGAAAGCGACACTAATGAACAGCAAACCATCGTCATGTCAACGATGGACGGTAGAGTTGTTAGGTCGCTAACAGCCAGACAAGGAAGCAATGCCATTTCACTGGGTGGCTTGCTTGGCGGTGTGTATATTGTCACACTCTATCGCCACTCGCAACCAGTAAAGTCATCGAAGATTATCATCAAATAAGAAATGTTGAAAAGACTATCCATATTGTCAATCCTGATGGCTCTATCTTTTGCGCTTTTAGCACAGGAGCAGAAAACCGAGCACTTGAAGTTCTTGGATATTCCCATAACGGGTAATTACCAAACAATGATTCAAAAGTTGAAGGGCAAGGGCTTCAAGTGGGATAAAACAGGCGCACGTGGTTTTCAGATGCACGGAAGGTTCTCAGGTCGGACAGCAATATTGCAAGTATTCTTTACACCCAAAACAAAGATAGTATGGCAAGTAGAAGTATTCTTCGATAAAGCTGATTGGCGCGAGCTAAGTATGCAATATGATGAATACAAGAAGACCCTGACTAAAAAATATGGAGAGCCTGAAAGCCACTATGAGGAATTCGAGTGGCCTTATACACTTGATGATGGTATGCAGGATGTGGCTGTCAGAGAAGGCAAATGCAACTACAGTTCATATTTTGATGTGCCAAACGGACTGATTGCTCTCGAAATCGCAAAATCCAATAGGCTTCAAATCACTTATGAGGACGGTAAAAACCGCGAGATAAAGAGAAAAGAAGTGGAACAAGAGCAGATGAATGACCTGTAAGAGGAGTATTACCTGCCCTTAAGGTCACTCCATTTGATTCCATGTCTTCTCGCATAGTCGTATGCTTTGGGATTTTTTGCTCGGAACTCTTTCAACGTATTGTATTTCTGAGCCTCTGCAACAACCATTTCTTCAGTCCAGTAGATTCGTTGCTCCAAATGAGACAACAGCTCTTTTGCCCATCCATGGTTGCGGATGTAATTATACGCATTCAAATTCTCGATTCTAAATTCCTTGAGAAACTGATACTTTGAAACCAATGCTTTCATCTCTTCCTTAGTCGGGGTAGGTCTTTTGGGCTTCATGTGAGAACATATTTCGTCAAGAAATCCATGAATTCTTGCGCTCTCATAAGCCTTCTTGTCGTGTTTAATGAAATCAACCTTGTAGTCATACTTATGTGCAATCTCAGCACAATAACTTTTTGTATATTTCCTTCTGTTTCCACCGAGGTCTCCACCGCGTTTTCTATTTAACATCACCCATCCTTCTTTTTGATATTTGTGAATCCAGATATCCTCTTGTACAGAAGCCTCTTCCTTCTCCAGAAAGTCAGTCAAAATTTTAAATACATAGGCGGAACCCGTTTCATTTATATGCTGACACACTATAGAGTCTTTTTCTCGAAGATGCTCTTTTTCTCTTGTAACCGGATTATAAGATAGTCCAATATAGGCGTAGTTGTCTTCAAATTCAAAAGCATATATCTTCCTATTTTGGCTGTTGCTAAGAGGGATCATGTGGCTGCAAATATCTTGAATCCAGTGTTTGCTGCACGCACGGAAATAATATTGAGGACTTTTTTCCATAAAATCCTTTTTGTGCATATATTTTTTTGCTTCCTTTCGACATTCCTCTTTCGTATAGCGATGCATCTTTTTCATGTGGGCAGTTAACTGGGGAAGCCATCCGTTTTCCTGTGCTTGCCGATATGAAGTATTATTGTTGATCCGCCAATCTCGCTCAACTGCATATTTTAATGCTATAGTACGGCATTCTTCTAATGAATAGTGACGAGGACGATCCATGTGGGCACACACTTCGTCAAGCCAACCATTGACGTATGCAGCATTGTAAGCACCGCGACCGTGTTTGCGAAAATCAATGCGTCTGTGATACTTCTTTGCTTCTTCAAGACACTTTTCTTTAGTCCAATAATTACTTCTATGTTGGACTGTTTTCATGTGACTACAGATCTCATCAAGCCACCCTTTACGCCATGCCTTTCCGTATGCGCTTGGACTATGCTTGTGGAAGTCGTTTCGATTCATATACTTCCTTGCTTCCTCAAGGCATCTTTCCTTAGTCCAATATCCTTTCGATTTTATATTCATAAAGTTCTCCTTTTAAATCTGGATAATTTAGAGTCTCCTGTTGAATGCAAAGATATAAAAATAATCCCAGATTACATCATTATAATCTAATATTTTCTATTATTCATTCGATGTCTGGCAAAAAAAGCAGTAATTGCAAAGCGTGTCAAGAGGACATCTGTATTTGTTGGCTTTCGCTCTGACAAGGGTAACATCGTGTTCAAGACTTTCCTCGGAGTCCGTGAGACATGGATCTGCAAGAAACGGGGATTGTTCCAGTTCCTACAGTACAGCTATTCTAATTTCAATGACCTCCTGCTGGGCTATTTAGGACCTGGCATCAAGCACATACCTTTGAAAAACAGATGGCAGCGTACAAAATCTTCACCGAAAAACTCCATACGTTGATTATGCAGGAAAGGGTCTTCACGTGCTTTATCTATTAAACCAGCCTTGTGGTCAGCTCCCCTCTTCTTACTTGCTACTTCGATTCATCTACGATTCATCTTTGAGTCATAGACCAGCTATATGTATTGTTCCTTGCATGTCCCTCCCAAATGGCATAATAGGGATTTTCCTATCAAGCTTTAGGAAAAATCCGTTGTATAAATGTAACATTATGACTAATTTTGCAGCAAAAATGATGGCAAGAGTCACATTTTTGAGCAAATTTGGCATGAAGAAAGCCGAAAAAACTCATCTTCCTTGGCTGGATGGGTATTTTTTACTAATTTTGTCGAGGAATTAGCTCGTAAGGGCACGTTCTATAACATTGAGGGAAAATAGGAGCGTTATGCTTGTCTGATCACTGTAAAGCCTGAGAAACTCTACAAGTAAATCCAGATGACAGCGTAATTAGCTTCCACGTTTAGCGTGGACTGCTATTACTGTATCTTGGATTTCGGGTTTTCTCAGGGCCTACAGTGAAAGATATAGAATCGGTTCACGCTTCTTTTGTACCCGTAAGACAAGAGTAAAAACTAAAAACAAATAGTGTATGAGAAAACTACTTATTGCAGGAATTCTTGTGTTGGCAAGTTTGTCAATGCTTGTTGGTTGCAAAAGTGAACCCACAAAAAAAACTCCAGAAGAGTTGTTTAAGGAATGTGCATCGGGTGTTGTGCTGATTTATTGTGAGTCATATTACTCTATTACCCTGCCAACAGGTCAGACACTGTACATAACAGGGCTTGACGAAAATGGTGATGCAGTAAACGTGACCACAGACGAGGAACTAATCAAGAGGAACTGCAATCGTATGTTCGGTACAGGGTTCTTCATCGACAGCAAGGGCGACATTATGACAAACAGGCATGTTGTGGATGTAGCGATGGATGAGTTTGAAGCCCAAGAGAAGATAGTAACTTCCCTGAAAAGAGAACGCCAAACATACATTGACTCCATGGAAATGGCAAGACAGGCTTATGCAGAGCTGGAAGAGAAAAAGAGGGAATGTTATAGTCAAGATGTCTTTGGTAATGTATATGTGTCGAACCAGGAAATGCTACAAAAGATTAATATTGTCATGGCCAACGTGGAAGAGCGATTTAATGGATGGCGTTATTTGTGTGATTATATCTCTGCTAATGCGAATCCGAGGTCTATTAAGGTGAAGACATTTTCCAAACTGGGCATTGCTTATAATGATACTCATATCGAAGACTTTAACGATTTTTTGAAAGGGAATCCCTGTATCGTCCGCAAGATTTCGAGACGTGAGAATGCAGACTTGGCAATTATTCAGCTGAAGAAGAAACAGACGCCAGAACATGCCCACGTATTTGATGTGTCAGGTAAGGTTATGAAGGAAAAAGAGTCCAAATCTATCGGTGATTACTTCAATCAGATTGTCTCCGGTGAAACTCCGATGGAGGAAGTGGAAGCGGATGAACTGAAAATGGACCAACAACTATACATGATAGGCTACAATCATGGCATAGCAATTGCCCAGACAAGGGAAGGCATCAAAGCTCAGATGACCAGTGGAAAGATAACTCAGTTGCCAGACGGTGAAAGACTGCTCTATAGTATTCCTACAATGCAAGGGTCGTCTGGAAGTCCTGTCATTGACGAGGACGGATGTCTGAGAGGCGTCAACTTTGCCAAGGCCACACTCAATGATGATTTCAACTTTGGCATCCCAATGAATCTGATTAAGAACTTTTTAAATGAATAATGTTATGGAGGAAAAGAAATTGTGTCCCTATTGTGGAGAAGAGATTCTGGCTGTTGCCAAGAAATGTAAGCATTGTGGTGAGTGGCTGGACAAAAAGGAGAGTGTCGAGACACGAATAGAACCGCAATACAATCCTGAGAAAAAAGTGACATCCAAGAAGTGGTGGATTGCAATTCTCATAATTCTTGCCATTGTGGTAGGACTGTTTGTTGTGATATCCAACCATCAGAATGAGCCCGGTAAAGAGCCGTTGGCAGAAAAGGCAGATCCCGTGATAAACTTTGCAGAGCCTGATGAAGAGGACGATGCAGCATACCAAAATAAAGACGAAGTCCGTGCCCAATCTGCTCCAAAGGTCATCGTGGCACCTAAAACGGATGAAGCAGCAACTGAAAACTATGATACTGAGGAACTTCTAAATCTTGGTGAGAGCTATGAAAAGGGGATTGGCGTGGAGGAAGACCATGAGACGGCCTTTTATTATTACGAGAAGGCCGCTAATACAGGTGACCCCGCTGCACTCAACAAGTTAGGCAACATGTATGCACAAGGCAAGGGTTGTGCTAAAGATGCATACAAAGCAGCTACTTATTATCTTGCTGCTGCAGAAAAGGGGAACAAATACGCACAGCATAATATATCATTCTGCTATTGGGACGGTGTTGGTGTTGAAAAGGATCGAGAAAAGGCAGTGATGTGGATGCGTCAATCTGCTGCACAAGGATATGAGAAAGCAAAGAAAGCATTAAAAACAATGGGAGTTGAATAATATGGAAGAGACAAAACGTTGCCCGTATTGTGGGGAAGTGATTCTTGCCGTTGCCAAGAAATGTAAGCATTGCGGTGAGTGGCTGGAACAGAAAGAACCAGAAAAGGAGAAGAAGGCTTGTCCGATTTGTGGCGAGTTAGTAGATGCAGACCTCGAAGTCTGTCCGTACTGCAAAGAACCAACCCATTTTAACGATTTACATCAAGAGTCCATAGTGTTTTCGCAAAGCCACGAGAATCTAAGGGTAGGTGATGATAATCAAAGTGTTTATTGCAAGAATTGTAAGACTCCACTAAGTATTGATGCAGAGGGTTGTCCAAATTGTGGAGACAAAGACCCATTTTATTTCAAGAGAATTAAAAGGTTAGAAACAATAGCGACATGGAGTGGTATGGCAATAGTTTTTGCACTTCTATATTTTTTCGTTGAGTATATGGGGCTAAGAATCAACCTGAAGCCTGAATGGTTAGGTTTTGTATGCTATATGATTGTATGGTTCATTTTGTGTGGATTATTTAGTGTATTGGTCAAACGGGTGTTGTTTCAATCG
>JAEEGH010012021.1_pt1 | contig 19535 bp, 19 predicted proteins | sample 9134181 | NCBI WGS metagenome assembly JAEEGH01 (sample SAMN16246544, study PRJNA631951) | gut metagenome | biome: gut microbiome; feature: rumen; material: DP-attached | host: Bos | place: Iran: Karaj | collected 2018-10 | reverse complement strand
CTCTTGCTTCTGACGCATTCTTTGAACAGGGAAGTGCGGATTTAAATATTGAAGAAACACGTGACGTTCTCCTGAAGCTTTCCAAATTCTTCCAGGAAGAAGGAATCAAGGACAGACGCTTCAGAATCGAAGGTCACACAGACAGCACTCCTGTCAGTACTGATCAGTTCCCTTCAAACTGGGAACTGTCGGCCGCCCGTGCTGTAAATACACTTCATTATCTTGCTGATTTTGGAGTTGATGAAAAACGTTTTTCTGTTGCAGGTTACGCTGATACAAGACCGGTTTTCTCCAACGAAACCCGCGAAGGTCAGGCTTACAACAGGCGCGTAGATATTATAATTCTTGATGAAGGGCATTTTTAATGATATTTTTTTAAGTTATTAAAAATGTATACCGATAATAAAAAAGAGGAGTTCTAAAAATGGCAGACGATAACGATATCAACATTGACGATGACGCAGCAGGCGGAGAAGACGTTGGAGCCGGTGCTTCTAAAAAAGGCAAAGGTATTGGTGGTCTTTTACCGGCGCTTCTCAAATGGATTGCAATCGCACTTGCAGCTCTTATCTTTATAGTTACAGTTGTAATTATCACCATGAAAATTGCCGGCGGTAACCAGGCTCAGGCAGCAGCCGTTCCTGTTACTGAAGAATATTCGGCAAATAAAGAAATTCTCGACTGGTACAGTTCACTGGGTTCAATCCGCACAAAGACAAGCGATGTAAACCCTTGTTCTGTTATCGTTGACGTTGTTCTCGGCTATAAAAAGGACGACAAGGCTACTTCTACAGAAATTACACAGCGTACAGTCGAATTAAAAGACTTTTTGCGCCGTTATTTTACACAAAAATCTTATGAAGAACTTAGACCTCAGAATGAAGAAGGTCTTCGTATCGAAATCCGTAATGCTATCAACGATTCAATCTTGAGCAGCACAAAGATTAAAGACGTAAGATTCATGCAGCTGGATGTTATTCAGCAGTAGTCATAGAAAGGTAAGGTGGATTAAGACATGAACGAAGTTCTGTCACAGGATGAAATTGACCAGCTTCTCCAGGCAATCAGCTCGGGCGACACCGAGACTGATGACTTTAAGCCGGTTAGTGATACCCGTAAGATTAAAATTTATGACTTTAAACGTCCTGACAAGTTCTCAAAGGAACAGATCCGTACGGTTTCTATCATGCACGAAACCTTTGCGCGTCTTACAACAACTTCGCTTTCAGCCCAGCTGCGTTCCCTTGTTCACGTTCACGTTGCATCCGTTGACCAGTTGACCTATGAGGAATTTATCCGTTCCATTCCAACTCCAACAACACTTGCCGTAATCAACATGGATCCTTTGAAAGGTAACGCCGTTCTCGAAATTGACCCGGCAATTACCTTCAGTATGATTGACCGCCTTTTTGGTGGTACAGGTCAGGGCGCAAAAGTCAGCCGTGATTTGACAGATATTGAACAGTCTGTAATGGAAGGAATCATCGTTCGTATTCTTGCAAATATGCGCGAAGCATGGACACAGGTAATCGACCTGAGACCTCGTCTCGGACAGATCGAAACAAACCCTCAGTTTGCACAGATCGTTCCTCCTTCAGAAATGGTTGTCCTTGTAACTCTTGAAACAAAAGTAGGTGAAGAAGAGGGTATGATGAACTTCTGTATTCCATACCTCACAATCGAACCTATCATTTCTAAACTTTCGTCACAGTTCTGGTTCAGTTCTGTGCGCCGTTCTTCTACAACACAGTACCTTGGAACCCTCAAGGAAAAACTTTCTGACGTTGATATGGATGTTGTTGCAGAAATCGGAACTATCAATCTGCCGATCCGCGATGTACTCGCCCTGAGGGTTGGTGATGTTGTAAGACTTTCTTCAGTTCGTGTAGGAGATCCTCTTACACTTAGTGTTGGAAATAAGAAAAAATTCATTTGTCAGCCTGGTGTGGTCGGCAAAAAAATGGCTGTTCAGGTTATTGGTAAGCTTGAACAGACCGATACAGAAGATTTTGAAGAATTATCCGTAGAAGGAGATGAATCATATGAGTGATGGTGCTATTTCTCAAGACGAAATTGACGCATTGTTGTCCGGTGTAGACATGGGTGGAATTGGCGGTGCTTCCGCTGGTGCTCCCGTAAATATTGATACGGCACTCCTCGCAAAATTTGCTGAAGGAATTAAGGGAGAACTTGTTTCAAAACTTAATTCAATGACAGGAAGCGAATTTGCTGCCGGAACACCAACTGCAGAAACTCTTGACCGTGACCAGCTTCTGGCAAAACTTCCAGAAATGGTTGTAGCCGTTATGGCTGACTTTTCGACCGGCCTTAAGGGTGACCACCTGTTCATTCTTTCTCCGGAATTCAGTCAGAAACTTACCGGTCTGATCAATAAGGAAGAACAGGCTGAGCTTGATGATATGGCTCTTTCTGTTATTTCTGAAGTTGTTTCTAATCATACCGGAACAGAAATCAACGAACTTTCCAAAGACGGAAAGCTTCCGGGACTTGCAACAAATCCTCCTGAAAGCGTTCACGTTCCAAAGGCAATGGTTCGTATTCCGCAGAGTACATTTGTATTGTTTACATATTCATTCACCCTTGATGATCAGAATTATGAATTGTGGGAAGCCGTTTCAGGAGATGTTGCTCAGGGAATGGTTAACGCTCTCGGTGGCGGTGCTCCTGCTGCTGACACAGGCGGAGCCCTCAATGCGGCTGATCTTGGAAACCTTATGGGTAACGCCCAGCCGATGATGGGCGGTCAGATGGGCGGAATGCAGCAGCCTATGATGGGCCAGATGGGCGGAATGCAGCAGCCAATGATGGGTCAGATGGGCGGTATGCAGATGCAGCAGCCTATGATGGGCCAGGTAATGGGAATGAACGTGCCTAACGTTCAGTCTATCCAGTACCCGAACCTTATGGGCGGTGCCGCAGCTCCTGAACAGGGAAACATCGGTCTTATCATGGACGTATTCATGGAAATGACCGTAGAACTTGGTCGTACAAAAAAACAGATCAAGGAAATCCTTGGTATGGGTGAAGGTACTATCATCGAGCTTGATAAACTTGCCGGTGAACCTGTAGACATTCTGGTTAACCATAAACCTATCGCCAAGGGTGAAGTTGTAGTTATCGACGAAAACTTTGGTGTTCGTGTTACAGAAATCCTTTCTCCAATGGAAAGAGTTTCAGACTTGCACTAATTTTTATAAAGGCTGTCTTTTTAGACAGCCTGGTCTTTTTTATAAAGTGGGGATTTTATAATTAAGACTCAAATATATACCGGGTGGGAAAATGAAAATATTCAATTTAAAAAGGCTTTTTGTCCTTTCTCTTCTTTTAGTTTCTGCTTTTAATTTACACTCACAAAATCAGAATTCAACAGAAAACCAGTCTCAGGAACAGACAGTTCAAAGTTCTACCCGAGGTTTTGATATTTCTCAGGATCCTTCAACAATTCAACTCGGAAACAATCCCAACGCTGTGGATCCCCGCACACAGGAAACTCCTTCCACTGCATGGCTGTTGATCAAAATGGTTTTTGCACTTGCAATTGTTGCAGGAATTGCATATCTGGTTATCCGCATGCTCAAAAAGAACATGAAAACCGCAAACGACAATGATCCTTTTCTGCGTAAAGTCAGCAGCATTGCCCTCGGTCAGGGAAAATCAGTTCAGATTGTAACAATTCAGGATAATGCGTTTGTTCTGGGCGTTACTGATTCAAATATCACCTTGCTTGGAACTCTTGATGACAAGCAGCTTATAAATGCGATGAATGTTTACAATGACAGAAATGAAAATGTAACCAAGCCCCGTTCCTTTGCAGAAGTTCTCGAAATGTTTATGGCACCTATCCGCGGAAACAAAGCCCCGAATGTTTACGGAAATGCGGCAGAAAATGTTGCTGAGTCACTTAAAAAACAGAGTGAACGACTAAATCAGGAAGATAATCAATAAGGAAGATGTATGTTTAAGAAAGGCTTTGAATTTTTTAAAAATAAATATCTTTCAAAAATTGCCGTTTTTTCAATCCTGGCATTTTTGTGTATCTTTCCGGTAACATCGCAGTCGTCACAAAACAGGAATTTTCCACAAGGCTCTGTTCAGGGAACAACCCAAATGAATCCTAATGTGCGCGGCCTGAATATCCCGAACGTTGATATATCAATTACTCAGCCGAGAAACGGACAGCAAATGGCTTTCTCTTTACAGGTTCTGCTTCTTCTCACCGTTCTTTCTCTTGCGCCGAGTCTTTTGATTCTGATGACCTGTTTTTTAAGATTCAGCATTGTTCTTGATTTTATCAAGCGTGCCCTGTCTTTGCAGCAGGTTCCTCCGACTTCCGTATTGAACGGAATTGCTCTTTTTATGACACTTTTTGTGATGTGGCCTGTATTCCAGCAGATTTATGCAAATTCCTTCAGGCCGATGAGCGAAGGAACTGCAACTCTTGAACAGGCATATACCCAGGCCGAAAAGCCCCTTAAAATGTTTATGTATTCCCAGATGATGAATGATACATCCTACATCGACACTTTTATGACCATGGCAAAACTGGACACACCCAAGACACTGGATGATGTTCCGATGTATGTAATGATTCCTTCCTACATCCTGCATGAACTTACTGTAGCATTTAAAATCGGTGTTATTCTTTATATCCCTTTCATCGTTATCGATATGGTTGTTGCAAGCATCCTCATGAGTATGGGTATGATGATGCTTCCTCCGGTACAGATTTCCATGCCATTCAAGCTCATGCTTTTTGTACTTGTTGACGGATGGGGACTTTTAACACAGCAGCTGTTTATTTCTGTAATTAAATAAAAAATAAAATTCAAAAGCGGGAGGTAAAAAATGAGTATTGGTTATCTGGTTACTTTAATGCGTGGTGCCGTTTTTCAGGTTTTTGTCCTGTGCGCCCCGATTCTTGGTGCAGCCCTGATTATCGGTCTTGTAGTTGCAATTTTTCAGGCAACAACATCCATTCAGGAACAGACTCTGACTTTTTTGCCTAAACTTCTTGTAATTCTCGGAATGCTTGCTCTGCTTTCATCGTGGATGTTTGCAATGATGCGCGGCTATACATTCAATTTATTCAGTATAATCCCGAGTCTTGCGGATTAGGATAAGCCATGCTGGAGACTCTTGTGTTAAGAGCCCCGTTTTATTTACTTGTTGCGGGGCGGTGTTTTGCTTTACTTTTAACACTTCCTCTTTTTTCCATGCGGACAGTTCCCCGCATTGCAAAAGTTGCTATTGCAGGTTACATGGCCTTTTTGATTTATCCCCAGGTTGATTTTGTTTCCTATCAGCCGTACATGACCAGTGACGGTGTATTTAATTTGAATTATCTTCTGCTCCTGGCAGGTGAAGTTTTAATCGGTATAATAACCGGGTTTTACGTAAACATAATTTTTACAGCCTTCAGTACTGCAGGTCAGTTTTTTGCATTCCAGATGGGTTTCAGTGCGTCTGAAGTCTATGACTCGTTGAGTCAGGTAGAAAACCCCCTGATGGGACAGTTTTTTAACCTTATTGCACTGCTTTTATTTTTGCAGAATCACTGGGCTCAGATTTTGTTCAGCGGCGGATTGACTTCGAGTTTTACAACGATGAATTCAATGCTTTTTTTGATGGATGGAGCTCGGGACCATTTAATGAGTTTTATGCTTACATCTTTAACCAAATTATTTGCCGACGCCTTTATCATTGCGCTGCCGATTATGGGAACGCTTTTTCTGATTTCCGTCACAATGGGAATTTTATCAAAGGCAGCTCCTCAGATGAACCTTCTTTCCGAGGGTTTTCCAATCATGATTCTGCTTTCATTCTTTATAATTTCATCGCTGATGCAGGTTTTGTGCGATTTCTTTATCCGCTCTTTTGGAACCGGCTTTATGAACCTGCAGTCGCTCTTTGCGTTTTTCAGGGGAGGTCAATAAATGAGTTTTGAAGAAATTGACCTTCAGTGGTTTGCGGCCGAAGACGAAGGCCGTACCGAGGAACCGTCGGAGCTTAAACTTCATAAAGCGCGTGAAGAAGGCCGTGTCCCTAAAAGCCAGGAAGTAAACGGCGCCCTCGTGCTTTTTGTTTGTGTCATAGTTTTGATTATTGTTGCACCTTATTATCTTAACTGGTGCCAGGAAGTTCTGCTTTACTTTTTTACCCGCTGTACTGAGCAGGACTTTTTACAGAGACAGTTTTTTGTAAACTTTCTTGTTAATTTTGCCCGTATGGTTCTTCCGCTTGCAGTGGCTGGCTCTGTTGCAGGTATTGCAGCAAACATTGTCCAGAACCGCGGATTTATTTTTTCTACCAAGCCGATTGAACCGAAATTTTCAAACATTGTGCCAAAACTGGGCCAGTACTTAAAAAAGACGGTTTTTTCTTTTGAAGGCGGTTTTAACGTTGTAAAATCCCTTGTTAAGGTTTTTGCAGTTACTTTGACGGCCTACATCATAATACGAGCAAACCTGCCTACGATTCTTGAATTATTACAGACTTCCAGCATAAAGATGGCGGCCGGAAGAATAAGTAACTGTGCGGCACAGATTCTTGCATTTTGTGCGGTAATTTTTTTAGCCATTTCAATTCCTGACTATTTTGTTCAGCGGCATCAGTTTATGGAAAGCATGAAGATGACCAAGCAGGAAGTTAAGCAAGAATTCAAGGAGCAGGAAGGAGATCCTGAAGTAAAGTCCAAGCTGGAAAGTGCCCAGCGCGAACTTTTACAGAGGAACCTTCCGCATGCTGTCGCCGAAAGTGATGTCGTAATTACAAACCCGACTCACTTTGCCGTTGCCTTGAAATATGATACAGAAAAGGCAGACAGCCCGATGATTAATGCTAAGGGCCAGGATTTGATGGCTCAGAGAATAAAGCAGATTGCAAGAGAAAATGATGTTCCGATGGTAGAAAACATGGCTTTGGCCCGCGAGCTCTATTCAAAGACCGAAGTTGGTGATATAATACCAGTTGAATATTATAAGGTTATCGCAACCGTATATTCACAAATCGGATATCTCAACAAAAAATAGTAAGTCAACCAGGGGTGGGGAGTGGCTAACGATTTTACCAGTGTTTTAAAAAAGTCTCAAAATCACGCAGTAGCGGCAATGTTTGTTCTCGTTGTCCTCATGCTCATTCTCCCTGTATCCGGAAAAATTCTTGACTTCTTAATGGTTTTAAATATAGCAGCATCCCTCATAATCTTATTGGTTGTTCTTTACACCCCAAAGTCTTCCAATTTGTCTTCGTTTCCGCGGGTTATTCTTGCGACAACGATTTATGGTCTTGCTCTGAACGTCTGTTCCACACGTTACATTCTGGGACATGGTCACGAAGGTTTTGACGCATTCGATGGAAACATGATCAAACAGTTTTCCAATATCGTTGCCGGAAGCGACATCATTATCGGTATGGTCATCTTTTTGATCCTGATTGTTATCCAGACCGTCGTAATTACAAAAGGTGCTACGCGCGTAAGTGAAGTTGCCGCACGTTTTGCACTTGATTCAATGAACAGCAAGATGTTTGCCGTTGACTCCGAGTTGAATTCAGGTTCAATTACGGATGAACAGGCAAGGGAAAAAAAGGCTTCAATTCAGAGGGAAAGTGATTTCTACTCTGCAATGGACGGTTCCAACAAGTTCGTAAGCGGTAACGTAAAGGCAGGCATTGTCATTACTGTCGTAAACCTCGTTGTCGGAATTATCTATGCGATGGTTAAATACCACATGGCCTTCCAGGATGCATTCAATACTTTCCCGAGACTTACAATCGGTGACGGTCTTTTGAGCCAGCTTCCTTCACTGCTTCTTTCTGTTGCAACCGGTGTTCTTGTAACCGGCAGTAACTCTAACGAAGTTCTCGGAGACGAAATTAAAAAGCAGTTCAATGTTTCCGGCTATGTTTACGTTATTTCGGGAATTGTACTCTGTTTAATAAGCCTTATTTTCAGAAGTTCACCATTCCTTATTGTTGTACTTCTGCTTCTGGGCGGAACTTTTATCTATCTCGGCTACCGTATGCTTCAAAAAGAAAAAGTTACCTTCCAGAAGGAACTTGCAAAGGAAGAAGCAAAAAAAGCACAGTCACAGACCGGACAGAATCCGGAAGAAGTAAGCCCGGTTGTTCCGCTCGATCCGCTCTGCCTCGAAATCGGTGTTGCGCTTATTGACCTTGTTCAAAAAGAAAAGGGAGCTGAACTTCTTGAACGTGTTAAGCGTATCCGCCGCGAAGCTGCCCTTGACCTTGGACTTGTTGTTCCGCGCATCCGTATCATTGATAACCTTACAATTGATCCGCAGGAATACTGTTTTAAAATCCGCGGAATCGAAACCGGCCGTAGCCGCCTCAAGCTCGGTTATTACATGTGTATGAATACAGGCGCCGTTGTCGAAGAAATCAAGGGAGAACCAACCCGTGACCCTGCCTTCGGAATGCCTGCAATCTGGGTAGGAGAAGAGCAGCGTGCCGACGCAGAACGTGCAGGTTACTCAGTTGTTGACCCGCCGACAATTATTGCAACTCATATTACCGAAATTATCCGCTCTCATGCGGCAGATATACTTGGTCGTCAGGAAGTCAGCGCAATTATCGACAAAATCAAGGAAACAAATCCGGTTGTCGTTAATGAAGTTCTTGATACCTACAAATATACCTACGGTGAAATCGAACGAATTCTTCAGGGGCTTCTCAGGGAGCAGGTTTCTATCCGAAACATTGTTCAGATTCTGGAAACCCTTGCAAACTTCGGCATGTACACGCCGCATAATCCTGAATTCCTTATCGAAAAAGTCCGCGAGTCTCTCGGATTGCAGATTTGTCTTCAGTATGTGGATCCGCAGGACAAAAAACTCAGTGTTCTTCAGCTCAGCCAGTCTTGGTCTCAGAAAATCGCCGAAAATACACAGCAGGGACAGAACGGCTCGCCATCATTCCTTGCATTCGGTCCTGTCGAAGGCCGTCAGTGGATAAGCGCCGTTTCTGGCAGTTGTGCTGCTCTTCGCGAAAAAAATATTATGCCGATTATCCTTTGTCCTGGAGAAGTACGCCAGGTAGTTAAAAATTCGATTGAAGGTGATGTTCCGGGCGTAGTTGTACTTTCTTATAACGAAGTAATTGCTGCAGGTAAAAATGTTCAACTTGATATTCTGGGGGAAATAAGTGAATAGTTACGATATGTCTGATCAGTCAGTTAAAAAGATAACAGTTCGTTCCGTTGAAGAAGGGCGCGAAATGTTGTATCAGATGTACAGAGATAATTATACGATTGTCGACCGCAAAAATGAATTCAAACCGGGCTTCCTGGGATTGTTCCAGAAGTCTTATGTGGTTTTGTATTATACGGTTAAACAGAAGACTCAGACTTCCGAAGACTTTCAGAGCGCCCAGGAAAAAATTTTAAAGAACACAGCTACAGACACACTCACATTAAAGCAGAATGCTGCAATGCTTAACATGATGCAGGAAATTTCCAACCAGGTGTCCGAACTTAAAAGTGCTACAAAAAATGACGTTCACCCGACAATTGCAAAAATTGAATCACTGCTCGAAGAAAACGAATTTACGCACAATTTTATCAGCGGAATTTCAGGCCGTATCCGCACGGAATTTGCCCTTGAAGAACTTGAAAATTTTAAGCTTGTAGAAAAACGCGTTGTTGACTGGATCGGACAGTCAATTTCAATTGCACCAGTTATTACTCATAAACTTCCTCACGTAATTGTACTTGTAGGTCCGACAGGTGTTGGAAAAACAACAACTCTGAGTAAACTTGCCGCAAACCTTATTCTGACTGCCCGCAAGGCGGGCCAGACAGAACCTGTTGTACGCCTCATCACAACAGACCGTACCCGTGTAGGTGCAGAGGACCAGCTCAAACGCTGGGGCGCCATGATGGAAGTTCCGGTTGATAAGGCAGAAAGTTCTGAAGATTTAAAACAGCTTTACGACACTCATAAAGATTCAACTGATTATATTCTGGTTGATACTTCAGGTTACAGCCCGAACGACTACGAAAACATCGGAAAGATGCGTTCGCTTCTGGATTTGCCTAATGTTCCAATGGACACTTATCTGACAATTTCTGCAGACAAAAAGGCAAGTGACAACCTCAAAATCATCCAAAACTACGAAGTATTCAACTTTGGTTCAGTTATTATTACTAAATGCGATGAAACTACGACTTATGGAAATGTTCTGAGCGTTCTGCACGAAAAACATAAGTCTATTTCATATATTACTGACGGACAGAAGGTTCCGAGAAATATCCGCCGCGCAAGCGTTGTTGAATTTTTAAAGAACCTTTCCGGCTTTACAATTGACAGAATTCACATTGAAGATACATTCCCGGAGGAAAATTAAAAATGGAAGACCAGGCACAGGAATTAAAGGAATTAATGGGAACAACAGGCTCATCTCAGAAAATGGATTCAGACTTCCCGAAAGCTGCAAACGGCCATAAAACCCGTATCATTGCCATTACAAGCGGTAAGGGTGGTGTAGGTAAAACAAACATGGCCGTAAATATGGCAATTGCCTACGCACAGCAGGGCAAAAAAGTCATTCTGATTGACGGTGACCTTGGTATGGCAAACGTTAATGTACTGCTGAACGTTGTTCCTCAGTACAACCTTATGCAGGTTATCAACCATCAGAAGACCATGCAGGAAATCATTCTTGATACAGAGGTGGGAATTAAATTTATCGCCGGTGCCAATGGTTTTTCAAAAATCGCAAACCTTTCCGTGGATGAACTTGATTATTTTGCCAAGCAGTTTATTCAGCTCGGCAACGCTGATATCATCATTATCGATACCGGTGCGGGTATTGCCAACAATGTACTGCAGTTTGTTGCTGCCGCAGATGAAGTTTATGTAGTTACAACTCCTGAACCGACTGCGATTACAGATGCATACGGTATGATTAAAATCATCACAACTGAACTTGTTGACCGCGAAATCAACATCAAGCTGCTTGTAAACCGTGTTCACTCGGCAGAAGAAGGAAAGAAGATTTCTGACCGCATTATCACAATCGTCGGCCAGTTCCTTAACTACAAGGTTGACTACATCGGTTTTGTTTATGATGACCCTGTAGTTTCTGCGTCGGTTATCCGCCAGAAACCGTTTATGATTGTCAACCCGACTTCAAAGCCTGCCCAGTGTATCAAACACATTGTAGGACGTATAGAAAAAACAGAACTTACATCAAGCGAAGGTGTTTCAAGTTTCCTCCGCAAGTTCCTCAGAAAAAAATAAAAACTTGACCTAACGGGCTTTTTGCCTTAATCTTTAATAGTGGGAGGAAAGATGTGATTAATGTAAAATCCGTCAGTATATCAGCTGCAGCAGGATTTATCTTATCATTTCTTGTGGGAATCATCTGTGGAAATGCTTTCTTAAGCGTTCTCCTCAGGGCATTTATCTTTGCTCTGGTATTCTCTGCCGTTGGTGCCGGCACTTCCTTCCTTTATTCAAAATTTTTGTCCGCGGATGGTGCGCCGTCCGAACCTTCTTCCCGGCCTCAGGCCAGGACAAGCGGTCAGGTTGATCTTGTTATCGACGATGATCCGCTCGAAGAAGAAGAAAACGGACCAAAATTCTTTGTAGAAAACAACAGAAGCGCCCTTCAAAGTGACGCAAAACCTTCTGCCGAACAAAAAGTAGATCCGGACGAAGATGTTACTGAAGAAATTGCTGAACAAGCCGCCTCCGCCTCTGATGTTGCACCGTTACAGCCCGTTGCGGCCCAGGCTACGCCTGTAAATCCTGTACCGGCCCCTGAACCGGAGATTTTTACGCCGCCAAGAGCTATGGATGCCGTTCCCAAGAACGATGCAGCCTTTACGCCGGTCAACCTGGCAGCTTCCGCCCCACAGGTTCAGGCTTCCCCAGAAGGAGCACCTGCAGGTAGTGATCTGCCCGAAGTTGACAGTCTTCCTGATATCGAAGATTTGGATACAGGCAAGAAAGATGGCGAAATTGGTGATATAATTAATGATAGTGAATTTGCAACTTCCGGTAAGTCTTCCGGTGGTACGCAGTTCCCGGACGGGCAGACCGCTGGCACTCAGAATGCTGATGTCATGGCCCAGGCAATTAGAACTATATTGTCAAAAGACAATTAAAAAAAAGGAAAATATATGGACGCTGAAAAGCCGCAGATTATTAACGACGAAGAAGAAGACAAACTTTGGATTGAATTCAAAAAAACAAGATCTCCTCAGTTACGCGACAGGCTCATAAGACAATATATGCCTTTGGTTAAGTATGTTGCAGGCAAGGTATCTGTAGGACTTCCTGCGAGTATGGAATTTGATGATTTAGTTGGATTTGGTCAGTTTGGACTTCTTGATGCCATCAACAAGTATGACCCTGAAAAAAATGTTAAATTCAAAACTTACGCGGTAACCCGTATCCGCGGTGCAATTTTTGATGAAATGCGTCAGCTCGACTGGGTTCCGCGCTCTGTTCGTCAGAAATCCCGGGAAATTGAAGATACAATCTCTGAACTTGAATCAAAACTTGGCCGTACTGCAAGCGATTCTGAAATCGCAGAGCAGATGAACCTCACAGAAGAAGAATATCACCAGACCATCATGAAGGTCAGTGCATCAAGCATTATTTCGCTCAATGATGTATGGAACAGCGGAGATGATAACGATCACCTTTCCATCGCTGATACAATTGAGTCACCTTCAAGCTTAAATCCTGATGTTCAGATTGAACGCGAAGAAATCCGCAAGGTTATTATCCAGGCAATCAATGAACTTCCGGAAAAAGAAAAAATGGTAATCGTTCTCTACTATCACGAAGATTTGACCTTTAAGGAAATCGGTCAGGTTCTCGATGTAAGCGAATCAAGAATTTCTCAGCTGCACACAAAGGCAAACCTGCGCCTCCGTGCAAAATTGACTAACTTCCGCAAGGGAATTATCTAATTTAAGAAAAATCATGGTTACCTTAGACACAATCCGGACAGATATGGCAGAACTTCTCAAGCTTGAACAGAGTGTTCAAAGCGTTGAAGTCAGGGCAGACACCCTGGAAGAAGCACTCGCAGACGCCGCCGTTCAATTGGGTACAAAGGTTGCAAATCTCGAATACGAAGTCCGCGAAAAAGGCTTTGAAGGCTTTCTCGGCCTTGCAAAAAAGCCGTGGACTATCGTTGTTTATCAGAACGCCGAAACAGTTGCAAAAATCGCAAAGGAAAAAGAAATCAGCCTCTTCGGCAACGAAGAACTTGCAGAAGAAGAAATTCACACAGACAAAGACGGCGAATACTTTATCCACAGATTCGGCTCGGAACTTCATCTCAAAATCAATCCGCCTGTCGGCAAGGGAAAGCCTGTTGACGCAGACGAAATTCTTACAGACCTCAAGCGTCCGGATACAAAAGATCTCGACGAAAAACAGATACGTCACTTTGCAGAAACCGGTACCGGCGGTGTTTACGAAGTTATCGGTACATACACACATGAGCCTGCAAACGACGCATTGTTCGTAATCGACATTTCTTCTGACGAAATGAAGGCTACCTGTACAATCAATGCACCTTCTCTCGGTGGTGCAGACATCAGCCACGAAATGATTGAACGCGCTCTTAAAACACAGGGTGTTGTTGCAGGTATATCTGACGAAAAAATCGAAGCCCTCGTTGACAGACCGGTTTACAATGTTCCGGTCGTTGTCGCAGAAGCCGTTCAGCCGATTGACGGACGGGACGCATATATTGCATACAACTTTGAAACTGACCGCTCCAAAATCAGGGCAAAAGAAGCTGCAAACGGACAGGTTAACTTTAAGGAACTCAACCTTATCCAGAACGTTGTTCAGGGACAGCCTCTTGCCCAGAAAATGCTTGCCGAGCGCGGACGTTCCGGAAAAACTCTCTTTGGACGCTATCTCGAAGCCAAAAACGGAAAGGACATCAACCTTCCGCTCGGTAAGAACGTTACCGTGGACTCAGACGGACGCACAATTCTTGCCGCAATGGACGGACAGGTTCTCCTTATCAACGATAAAATCAATGTTGAACCTATCATGGAAGTTGACGGCGTTAACATCAAAACCGGTAACATCACATTCCTCGGAACCGTTGTTGTTAACGGCAACGTTGAAGACGGCTTTGACATCAAGGCAAGCGGTAATATCGAAGTTAACGGTGCCGTTGGTGCAAGTCACCTCGAAAGCGACGGAGATATCATCGTAAGCCAGGGTATTGTTGGCCGTGATGAAGGCGAAATCCTCTGCGGCGGCTCGCTCTGGGCAAAGTTCATCCAGAATACGAAGGTTACGGTTCAGGAAAATATCATTGTAAATGATTCAATCATGAACAGTGAAGTTTCTGCCCAGCGCCGTATTATTCTTCAGGGAAAGCGTGCTCAGATTACCGGTGGACATCTGTTTGCAACAGAAACCGTTCTTGCTAAAAATATCGGTTCTGCCGGTGGCGGTACAGAAACCGTTATCGAAGTCGGAGTCGATCCTAAGGCCAAGCACCGTCTTGCAGAACTTCTTGAAATGCAGGGCAATAACCTTAAGGAACTTGAAGAACTTGAACTCAACCTTCAGACTCTCGAAAACCAGAAAAAGATCCGTAAAAATCTTCCGAAAGACAAGGAAGAAAACCTCAAGAAACTGGTTATCCGAAAGGCAGAAATCAAAAAAGAAAACGAAGAGTTCAATACAGAAATTACATCCATTCAGGCACACCTTCGTGAACTCAAAAATATTGGTAAGGTATATGCGTCCGGAACAGTCTATACTGGCGTTAAAATCTACGTTCGTGATGAAAAAGACGAAGTCCGCGCAGATGTTAAGAGCGTAACATTCTACTACGAAGAAGGTTTTGTCCGCCGCGGCAAGTATGTTCAGCCGGAATTTGACGATATAAAGGGACCTGATGGCTATTCAACCAATTGATCTGCAGACAATGTATTCTCAAATGAATAATGTCGCCAAGACTGTTTCACAGATGCAGCAGGGGAACCAGCTTACCCAGGCCATGCAGGAAGCTAATTTAATAAGGCAGAATGCTGAGCAGGCAACTCTGGTTCATAAAACCGCAGACGACCAGGCAAAATCGCAGCAGGTAAAGGACGAAGGTCACCAGAGCCGGCAGGGGAATTCAGGCCAAAAAAAAGAAAAGGACGAAGAAGAACAGGCTAAAAAAAAGGTTTCAGAAATACGTGAGTCCTATCTTGGTCTGAATGTGGATATTTCGGGGTAATTATAAATGATAGGAATTTCAGTTCTCGCATTTTTTTTAATTGTGTTGAATATAATTTTCTGGATTGTATTTTTACGCAAGTTCAAAAAACTTTTTTCTACAGATGATATTCTCTATTCAACCCGTGCCGAAGTAACCCGCATGATTGAAGATATCAACAGAATTACAGCACGCGATATTGATTTAATTGAATCCAAACTCAAACAGCTCAAGGCCGCCGCCGCTGACGCAGACCGTCACATTTCCGTTGCAAAATCAGAACTCGATAAAAAAGCAAAATCCTACGAACTTCAAAAGACGATTTCTCAGGCGTCAATTATCGCAGGTACTTCAAATTCCCGTCCGGCACATCCTGCAAGAAATGAATCTTTGACCGACAGCATGAGGGCGGGGGAAATGTATTCAATTACCCACGAGGGGCAGAGGGCTCTGCACGAACAGCAGGGCACTCTTGATTTTGACGAAGAAGAAGATCACGCACTTGTTTCCAAAACAGGAACAAAATTCATGATAGATGAACAGGGTTCAACAGTTGCTTCAATTCCAAAGCTTGGGCTCAATGTTTCCTATACAGACAATCCGGTCAAACCAAAAAAGTCTTCTTCCCAGAAAGTAAAGGAACTTTATGAAAAGGGCTGGAGCGTGGACGAAATTGCAAAGGAACTGGCCATGACAGTAACTGAAGTTCAGTTTGCAATTGACATGGACTTTTAGTTTTTACTATTCCGTCAACTTAATATTCTTATTTTCTTAACACTTTTTTATGTTGAAATCCCGTTATTTTGTGATAGAATTCAAAAGGTTGTAAAACTATAAATTCAGACAAAAAAGCGAGGTTCACATGGACACTCAGGTAGAAGAGTTAATTGACAGAATCAAAAGGGACGGTGTTGCCGTTGCCGAAAATTCTGCTTCCCAGAAAATTTCTGAGGCTCAGAAAGAAGCCGAAAAAATCATTTCAAATGCAAAAGCCGAAGCTGATAAAATTATCAGACAGGCTAAAGACGAAACTGAACGTCTCCAGAAATCAGGTGAAGATGCCATCAAACAGGCTGGCCGTAACCTCCTGATTGCTTTCAGAGACAGCATTCAGAATGAACTTTCAGCACTCGTTAATAACGAAGTATCTTCTGTTTACTCAAAAGATATGCTCGTTAAACTTGTTCCTGAAGTTATCAAAGAATGGGTTAAAAACAATTCAGCAGAAGATGTTTCAGTACTTCTTAACGAAAAAGATTTAAAGCAGGTCGAAGACGGACTCAAGGCCGCACTCAAAGGAGAAATCTCAAAGGGATTGACCCTCGGAACAGACAATTCTGTTGCTGCCGGCTTCCGTATCGGAGTAAAAGATGGTGCTGCTTTCTATGATTACTCTGCAGATTCTGTGGCAGAACTTTTCAGTTCATATTTAAACCCGAGAATCGCAAAACTTATGAAAGAGGCATCTAAATAGTGTCTAATCAGTATTATCTTATGGCACAGCTGCCTTCGTTTTCCATCGATAACGAAAAAGCAGATCTGCCGGTAACAGAAGAATATTTTCTCGATTTATGTTCTCGTTTTCTGGACAATAAAAGTTTAAAACTTATCAGGGAATTATCACTCGAACCCCCAAGACAGAATGTAAGCACAGGTTCAGCTTTTCTTGACAGCTGGTACAATAATGAACGCGACCTGCGTTTTGCACTGGCTCAGATTCGTGCCCTCCGTTTAAACAAGAAATTCGATCTTGAAAACCGTACATTTTCTCCGGAAATTGTTCAGGCAGCTCGTACTGCCTGCGGTATGGAAAGTCCTCTTGCCGCTGAACGTTACCTCAATAAGTATCGCGCAGAATTAATCGAAAACATTAAACCATCTGATGAATTTTCAATTGATTCGGTATTTTCATACGCTTTAAAACTCAAGCTTGCGCTGCGTATCAAGAAATTTGATGCTGAAAAGGGTATGGCTTGTTATCATAAAATCTATGACAGCATTTTGAATGCAGATTCCAGTGCTGACAAAACTACGGGAGTAAACTAATGACGGATACTAAAGGAAAGGTAGTCGGCGTAAATGGTAACATGGTTTCTGTCGAATTTGACGGAAATATTTCCATGAACGAAGTTGCCTATGTAAAAGTAGAAGGATCAAGCCTCAAGAGCGAAGTAATCCGTATCCGCGGAAATATTGCGCAAATGCAGGTTTATGAAATGACAAAAGGAATCAAATGCGGTGACTCAGTAGAATTTACCGGCGACCTTCTGTCAGCTGAACTTGGCCCTGGTCTTCTGGGACAGGTTTACGACGGTTTGCAGAACCCGCTGCCGCTTCTTGCAGAAAAGGCAGGCTGGTTCCTTGAAAGAGGTATTTATGTAGATCCTCTTGACCGCTCAAAAAAGTGGAGTTTTACACCGACTGCAAAAGCAGGCGATACACTCAAGGCCGGCGAATATTTTGGAACTGTACCTGAAGGACCATTTACACACAAGATTTTTGTTCCATTTTATCTGCTTGGTTCATACAAGGTAAAATCAATCGTAAGTGCAGGTGACTACACTCTCGATGATACACTTGCCGTTCTGACAGACGAAAAGGGAAATGAAGTAAAATGTACAATGTCATTCCGCTGGCCTGTAAAACGTGCAGTAAACTGCTATGCAGAACGTCTTGCACCGACAGAAACAATGGTAACCAAGGTTCGCCTTATTGATACATTCTTCCCGGTTGCAAAGGGCGGTACATATTGTATTCCTGGACCGTTCGGTGCAGGTAAAACAGTACTTCAGCATACAACTTCCAAGTACGCAGACGTAGACATCGTAATTATCGCTGCCTGCGGTGAACGTGCCGGTGAAGTCGTAGAAACACTTACTGAATTCCCTGAACTCAAAGACCCTAAAACAGGCAAGTCTCTGATGGAACGTACAATTATCATCTGTAACACATCTTCAATGCCGGTAGCCAGCCGCGAAGCTTCGGTTTACACATCTGTAACCCTCGCAGAATACTACCGCCAGATGGGCTTGAACGTTCTTCTTCTTGCTGACTCAACATCACGCTGGGCACAGGCTCTCCGCGAAATGTCAGGCCGTCTTGAGGAAATCCCTGGAGAAGAAGCATTCCCGGCTTACCTGGAATCTTATATCGCCGCATTCTACGAACGTGCCGGTCAGGTAAAACTTCCTGACGGTTCAGTAGGTTCCGTAACAATCGGTGGTACAGTATCTCCTGCCGGCGGTAACTTTGAAGAACCTGTAACTCAGGCAACCCTTAAAGTTGTCGGAGCCTTCCACGGACTTTCCCGTGCACGTTCTGATGCACGCAAGTACCCGGCTATTGACCCTCTTATTTCATGGTCAAAATATCCGGGAGTTATCGTAGAACCAAAAGTTCAGTTCTGCCGCAGCATCATGAGACAGGGTGTAGATGTTGGTTCGATGATGAAGGTAGTAGGTGAAGAAGGTACTTCCCTTGACGACTACATCGTATACCTCAAGGAAGAAATGCTTGATGCAGTTTACTTCCAGCAGAACTCATTCGATGCAGTTGATGCCAACGCTACTGTTGAACGTCAGAAATACGACCTTGACAAACTTATCAAGATTCTTGGTTCTGACTTTGATTTTGCTGACAAGGATGATGCACGTACTTACTTTAACCAGCTGCGCCAGAAGTTCATCGACTGGAACTATGTTGAAGATACAAGCGATGCATTCAAAAAGATCGAAGGCGACATCGACCAGCTCTATGCTTCAAAGGGTGGACGTCTTGGTCCTGCAGCAGAAAAACTTCTTAAGGACGGTGAATAATTATGAACAAAGTATATAGTCGAATTGAATCAATTACAGGTTCCGTAATTACTGTCCGTGCAGAAGGCGTAAAATACAACGAACTTGCAGAAATCACAACTCGCTTTGGTAAGTCCCTTGCCGAAGTAAACAAAATCGACGGTGATGTAGTTTCGCTCCAGGTATTTGCCGGCGGACGCGGTGTTTCAACAGGAGACCAGATCCGCTTCCTTGGACACGATATGCAGGTTTCATTCAGCGATGACCTTCTCGGCCGTATCTTTAACGGTTCCGGTGAACCACGCGACAACGGACCTTCACTTGCAGAAAACCTTAAACCAATCGGCGGACCGTCTGTTAACCCGTCAAAGCGTATCCTTGCTGAACGTATGATGAGAACAAACATTCCGATGATTGATATGTTCAATACTCTGGTTGTTTCACAGAAACTTCCAATCTTCTCAATCTCAGGTGAACCATACAACCAGCTCCTTGCCCGCATTGCCATGCAGG